>ENA-UOZR01000641-UOZR01000641.1-food-metagenome-genome-assembly--contig:-NODE-641-length-11527-cov-5.389819_pt1 | contig 11527 bp, 9 predicted proteins | sample MGYA00249873_ERZ772733 | MGnify/ENA primary metagenome ERZ772733 (study PRJEB29005, sample SAMN08379462) | food metagenome | isolation source: cheese - non spiked | study: EMG produced TPA metagenomics... | reverse complement strand
TCCAGAACAGAAGCCCCTCCACCGGGAGCTGAACGGTAATTCGGTTGAGCATAATTTTTATTCCATCTAGCTTATGCGATTTAGAAAAGAGGTTCGCATCTACGCATCAGCGTCATTTATATATCAAAGTGAATGATTTCTTTTTCTTTTGCCCATTAAGTAAACAAGAGAATATATTTTTAGCAGTTCCGAGATAACGAACAATCCTAAATTTACCCAGACACTTGTAATACCAAACACACTTACCAAAAGTGGGAAAAAAGAAACCGAACATCTGAACGAAATTAGACGGAAAACTTCCTGAGCAAGGGCAAATTTAATCGCAACGTCTTTTCTCTTAAAAAACAACCAGGCCGAAATAAAAAGTGAAAGTAACAAGAGCAAATCAAATATAAAAAAGAGTGTTACGATAAAGTTGTAACCGCCTCCTGAAACTACATCTGAGGTTCCTGTGAACGCGATTAAATCTGAAATCAAGGGGATCCTGTCCTGACGAAGTGAGTTTACAGAATAAAGCAAAAGAGCCAGTACATCCATGCTTCCCCAGAAATACCATAATTTACTTTTTAAATTCATAATCCTCTTCTCTGACTCCAGGTATCCATTGCCATGATTTACCACTTACTGCCCAGGCATCATCACTCTCAAGGTATTTCTGATAAATGGATCGTTGTTCTCCGTATCGTCTGATGACCGATTTCTTAGATATAAACACGCGCGATTCTCCATCCAGATCTCCGGGTAGCGCTGTCCAGCGCTGAATTTTATCGCGCGACGTATTCATGTAATCTTTACCGTCCGATCCAAATACTCGTCCCTCATCCCCCATGCTCGTCAGTCGATTAATCGCCATAATCACAACATTTTTTGTGCCATGATAATCATCTTCAACAGTTTTCCAGTAACCCGGCCCGTAATTATTGGTAGAGGGAACGAATGAATCACGCGTTGGGGCTGGTTTTCCAAATAGAGCGACATTATTTCGGTAACGTTCGAGGACGTAATTCACAAAAGCTGAGTTGTAGATCGTCTCATCAACACAAAACAACTCCCCTGACTCAGAGATGAAAAAGGGATATAGGGCTTTTGTCCGTTGACGGTGATCTATTAAGACCACCTCCCCTGAATCAATTAACCGCTGTATTTTATTAAGATTTTGCGCATAGAGGGGATCAAAAACGGCATTAGGATTAAATTCGAAGCGATGTCGTAACGTTAAACCATCAATGCTGTGAAATGGATTTGAAACGCCTCGCACCACAACAAACTCACGCCCTACGTCGCTCCGTGCATAGACAGGAGAGACAATCTTTTCGAATTCCTTTGGACGAAGCCTTTGGCTTCGAAGATCGTACACTTCCATAGTATCTCCTGTTTAAATTCCTACGGATTCACCAGCCAGGTGCCCGGCTTGGCAATATCCAGCGTCTGGCTGCGCGTTTTCCCGTTGCCCTGCAGTTCAATCTTCACCTCACCGGCGGGCAGCTTGAGCGATGCATAGCCGTTGGTCGCCGGACGCAGCGCTTTTGGCTCGCCGTTCACTTTCAGCGTTTCACCGTCCTGGATACGGATATAGACCAGCGCAACAGGGCTTTCGACAGGCGGTGGCGTTTGTTGCGCCGTCGCCTGCTCGCTCACCTTCGCCGTTTCTGGCTTCACGTCTGGCGCGTTCGCGGCGGTTTCCGTCGGACGCGTCTCTGCGGGTGCCTGCGCAGCCTGCTCTGGCGCATCCTTGCCACCGCTGAACAGCATCGCTCCGGCGACCACACCCACCAGCACGCCTGCGGCAACCATGCCCGGGATTTTGTAACGACGCCAGTCGAGTGCTGAAGCCGGCTTTTCCTCTTCCACCGGTACCAGCATGGTGCCCGGTTTTTTCGCCGTCAGCACATCGTTTATGCCCGCAACCGGCATCTCGATCAGCGCGGCGAATTCGTCGATAGACTGCGGACGGTCTTCCATGTGCAGCGCCAGCGCGCGGTCGATGGCCTGCAGCAGCGGGATGGAATAGCCCTGCGGCATAATTTCCACCAGCGGCTTGCAGGTATCCTGAATAGAACGCACCACGCTCACCGGCGGCGGAGAACCCACGATCAGGGTACGCAGCACGGCGCCGAGGGCGTAAATATCCGTCCACGGTCCCTGCTCGCTTTCGTTGTCGTCGGTGTACTGCTCAATCGGTGCAAAACCCGGTCGCAGCATGGTTTCCGTTTCGTCAGAAAGGTTACCGATGGTGCGGCGCGCGGAGCCGAAATCAAGCAGTACCGGCAGGCCGTTATCCTGGATCTGGATGTTATCCAGCGAGATATCACGGTGCAGATAGCCTTCGTCGTGGATGGTCTTGATGGCGCCAAACAGCATCGGCAGCGTGCGGCGGATCCAGGCCTCGTTGATCAGCTCCGGTTTTTCTTCGCGCAGGCGCGAAAGCGTGGTGCCGCTGTAAAACAGCGTTCCCATGTAGGCCGTGTCGTTTTGCACCCAGAAACGCAGGACATGCAGCAGGTTCGGGTGGTTAAAGCGCGCCAGCAGACGGGCTTCCTGAATGAAGCTGTTCAGGCCTGCGGAAAACGCTTTGCCGAAGCGCTCGCTGCGCAGCACCAGGGTCATGTCGTCGCCGCGCACGGCGAGCGAGGAAGGCATAAATTCTTTGATAGCGATAGTGCGTTCGAGCTGGTGATCCCACGCGCGATAAACGATGCCAAAACCGCCGCCGCCGATCACCTCTTTGATTTCAAACTCGTTGAAGCGGTACCCGACCGGGAGCGCGTTTGGGACAGTCCGATTGTTATCATTATCCGTCATCTTTTACAGTTCTCTTGATGATTATTACGCGGCAAACTGACAGTGAAACTCGCCCTGCTCGCAGGTGACATGCAGACGTCGGTATTGCTCGTCGCTGCGGCTGGCGGTAAGTAAGATCTGGCTCATCTGAGGCAGCAGGGTGTTGGTCAAAATAGCATCTACCATGCGGCCACCAGACTCCACCTCGGTACAGCGCTGAACAATCTGTTCCACCACGCTGTCGTCAAACTCAGAAATGATATTGTGATTCTCTTCCAGACGACGCTGAATGCGCTTGAGCTGCAGGCGAACAATCTGCCCCAGCATCGCGTCGCTGAGCGGGTAATACGGCACCACCAGCAGGCGGCCCAGCAGCGCAGGCGGAAACACCTCCAGCAGCGGCTGGCGCAGCGCGCCGCTTAAGGCGTCCGGTTCCGGCATCAGTTCCGGATCGGCACACATAGCGCTGATCAGGTCAGTGCCAACGTTGGACGTCAGAATAATAATGGTGTTGCGGAAATCGATGTGGCGTCCCTCACCGTCCTCCATCCAGCCTTTGTCAAAGACCTGGAAGAAGATTTCGTGGACGTCCGGGTGCGCTTTTTCAATTTCATCCAGCAGCACGACGCTATACGGACGGCGGCGCACGGCCTCGGTTAAGACACCGCCTTCACCATACCCGACGTAGCCCGGCGGCGCACCTTTTAAGGTGGAAACGGTGTGCGCTTCCTGGAACTCACTCATGTTGATAGTGATAACGTTCTGCTCGCCGCCGTACAGCGATTCCGCCAGCGCCAGCGCGGTTTCCGTTTTACCGACGCCGGATGGACCGCAAAGCATAAAGACGCCCACCGGTTTGTTGGGATCGTCGAGTTTTGCCCGCGAGGTTTTCACGCGACGGGCAATGAGATCCAGACCGTGACGCTGGCCGATAACGCGCTGGTTCAGCGTGTCGGCGAGATTCAGCACCGCGTCGATCTCGTTTTTCACCATCCGCCCCAGCGGGATCCCGGTCCAGTCGGAAACCACTGCGGCAACCACGTTTTCATCTACCGCCGCAAACAGCAGCGGCTCATCGCCCTGCAACGTTTTCAGCGCCAGCTGCTGTTCCGCCAGCTGGCTGTGCAGCCCGGCGGACTCCTCCTCGCCCGCGGCAAACAGCGCGGCGCGCAGGCGGATAATCTCCTGCACCAGACTGCGCTCCTCTTCCCAGCGCTGGGTCAGGGCTTCACGTTTGCTTTCATACGCATCACGTTCTGTGATTAACGCCGTTACGCGCTCATAAACGCCTGCACCAACGCGCGCTTCGCGTTCGGCTATCTCAATCTCCACGTCCAGCGCGGCAAGATGGCGCAGGCAATCTTCCAGTTGCGCCGGTGGCGCGCTCTGGCTGACCGCCACGCGGGCACAGGCGGTGTCGAGCAGCGCAACGGCTTTATCCGGCAGCTGACGCGCCGGGATATAGCGATGCGACAGCTTCACCGCCGCGCTGACCGCTTCGTCGAGCAGCAGCACCTGGTGGTGGGTCTCCAGCGGCGATACGGTACTGCGCAGCATCAGAATGGCTTTCGTTTCGTCCGGCTCGTGAACCTGCACCGTCTGGAAACGACGGGTCAACGCCGGATCTTTCTCGATGTATTTTTTGTATTCCGCCCAGGTGGTGGCGCCGATGGTACGCAACTGTCCGCGCGCCAGAGCGGGCTTCAGCAAGTTCGCCGCATCGCCGGTCCCCTGCTGGCCGCCTGCGCCAATCAGGGTGTGGATCTCATCGATAAACAGAATAATCGGCGTGGCGCTGGACTGCACCTCGTTAATCAGCGCCTGGAGGCGCGCCTCAAATTCCCCTTTCATGCCCGCTCCGGCCTGAAGCATGCCGATATCCAGCAGCCACAGCTGAACGTTTTGCAGCGGCTCAGGCACGTCGCCGTCAGCGATACGCAGCGCCAGCCCTTCCACCACCGCCGTTTTCCCGACGCCAGCTTCCCCGGTCAGCAGGGGGTTGTTCTGGCGACGACGCATCAGAATATCGACCATCTGGCGGATCTCTTCATCGCGCCCCACCACCGGGTCAATTTTCCCATCCCGGGCGCGCGCCGTCAGATCCTGACCATACTGCGCCAGCGTGCCCTGCGCAGCCGGTACTGCCCCGGCAGCTGCGTCCGCAGCGGCGGCGGCCTGCTGGCTCTCTTTGCTGCTGGCGCAAATAGCGTCGAACTGCTCGATCAGCACCTCGACGTTAAGACGGGTGAACTGCGCCGAAATACTTTTCAGCACGTTAGCCAGATTCCACGTTTTCAGTATGCCGATCAACAAATGGCCGCCGCGGATGCGGCTGACGCCAAACTTCAGCGAGCCGTAGACCCAGGCGCGCTCGACAGCGCTGTCGATATGCTCGGAAAGATCAGAGACGGAACTCGCGCCACGCGGCAGGGCATCCAGAGCCGCCACGATATCGCGCGTCAGCTGCTGTTCATCAAGGGCGAAGTGACGGATGACCTGTTGCAGATCGCCATCCTGCTGCTGCATCAGCTGATGCAGCCAGTGCACCAGCTCAACGTACGGGTTGCCGCGCAGCTTACAGAAGGCAGTCGCGCTTTCCAGAGAGGTAAATAACAGCGTATCCAGTTTGCCGAAAAGCACGGCACGGCTAATTTCTGACATGTTAGTTTCCATTAACAATGATTCGGTATACGGAAGGATTACCGCTCTGCGCGATAGACCAGATCGCCACGCGGGACAGGCTGCGGCTGAAGGCCCAGCCAGGTGTTGTAGCCTAATTGCCCATTGCTGCCGAGGGAGGTACCCTGCACCGCGCTTTCATGCAGGATCACCCGCGTTTCCCATTCAAACTCCACCCCAATGTACTGGCGCACCCAGTCGCGCAGTTCGGTGACCCACGCTTCGCCAGGTAAAAACCGGTTGTACTCTTCAGCGCTCAGCGGGCCGATTTCAATACGAAACTTATGCTGTACGTCGCGGACGGCGACGCCAAGAAAGGCGGATTCCCCCATGCGCGGCATACGGCGACCTTCCCCCAGCTGTGCCTGCTCATGCGTGGAGAGCGGCATCCACTGCGGCACGTTGCTTACCAGCCTGACCGGGGCGTTAAAATAGTTGCGCAGGATCTTCTCCAGCCCCTCCGGATCCCGACCGTGACGGGTCAGATGCCCGGCGTGGGTAAAGCGGGCATGGGCGCTCAGGCTGCCTTTATTCATCTGCCCCGGTTGTCCCATGCCAATCAGCGAGGCCAGGTAGCCCTCAAAGCGTTTGTTGTCAGCGCGATCAAGGGAGACGGCAGGCTGCGCATCCGCCCAGGCGCGGTAAAACAGCAGCGTCAGACGATGATGAAACAGATCGACAAACGCGCTCAGGCTGGTGTCCTGATGATGATGAATACGCTCGCGGGCATATTCGGTCATGTGAACCGGCAGCGGGCCGTTCGGACCAAACAGCCCGAAGCTGAGGATAGACACCTCATGCAGCCCGCTCTCTTCCCGCAGGCTAACCTCGGCCAGCGTCGACGGCGCAAAGCTCATCGACGGCTGCTGGCCGATGCGCAGCGGCTCAAATTTCGGCAGCGGCGCGCGTCCCAGCGGGTAGCGCTCGCCGCCCTGGGCATCAATACGCCTTAACAGCTGAAACAGATCGTAGCGCCAGGGCGTTTGACGGACCCCGTGCCAGAACGTCTCCGGCAGCTTCGTCAGGCGATGCACGCGCAGCGGTGCAGTGGCAGCGTCACTCATACCAGCGCCCTTTTACCCATTCTCGGTGCCCAGTAGCCGATCTCGCCGCGCTGCTGACTCTTCAGGGTGAACTCAGTAAAACTGTTGATGGATACCAGTCGGGCAAACAGGCGTTCCAGCACGCTGCCGAAAAGCCACGGGCTGGCACCGGAAAACGCCCGCTCGTCTACGGTCAGGGTAATGCCGATTCCGCGGGCGAAAACGACCGGACCGGGTTCAGGCACGCGGCGGTGAACCGGCTCCAGCACGCAGTGGCGAACCCCCTCCACCTGACGCGCCACGGCCGTTTCGGCCAGGTTGGCATACAGCCCTAACAGCTGACGAAGCGCGGCAGCCCCCTCTTCATTCTCGCTGTCCATCAGGCTGAGGTAGTTCATCTGCAGCTGGCTGATAAGCCGCCAGGTGCTGAACCCTTCTGCCAGCGCCGGACGCGGTGGCGTCGGGCCTTTACGCAGGGTCAACGATTTCACCGGCATGGAGTCGGCCATGATGAACTGCCCAAGCTCCTGCTGTAGCATCAGCGGCAGGTCGCGGCTGGTGCAGAGCACCTCGGCAGAGATGTAGCGCAGGTTTTCCTGCCACGGGGCGTGCTGTTCATCCACCAGCGAAACAAACACCTCTGAACCGATATAGCCGGTACGGGTGCCGTAGCGCTGGGCATGCTCAGAGAGCACGCGCTGTTCCCGGCGCAGGGAAAAATAGGCTCCGTAGTTGCCCGCATCCCCGCTCCAGGTGCTCCAGAAAGGACGAAACGTCTGGTCGTCACGCTGACCGTCCGCGCTGCCGAAGATTTTATTCACCGCGTAAATTTCATAATCCAGCGGGCGGATGTTATCGACCACCAGATGGTATTCGTGCTGGCCTTCATTCAGCTTTTGACGCGCCGCCACCTTCGGGAACAGGTTGATGACTGGCGTGCAGTGCAGCGCCAGATGGCTGGCATCCACCACGCGCTCCAGCTGTTCATCTGATTTATCCAGCAGGATGAAGATATCGAAGGCTTTTTCGCCTTCACAGCGCTGGAGCAGCGTGCTCAGGCCGCTCAGGCTGATGAAGCGGAAACGGGCTGGGAACGCGAAATACTCCTGCAGCAGACGATAACCGTCAAAGTTGCGCAGATCGTCCGGGAGCAGTGCCTGATCCGCGGCAAAGCCCTCCTGACACAGGGCATCCGACGCCAGCAGCTGTCGCTGAGGTTGCGGGCTGACCGTCTGGCAGACGATCCCGGCGTGATGTTCCATCACCAGCTCCAGCAGCTTCAGCGCTTCAATGTCCGGGCCGCTGAGGAAAAACGTCAGCTGGTCGAAATTCAGATGGCCGAGGTTTTGCGGGCCGTCGCAGGCAATGCGGATCCGCAACGCGCTGTTGATCCCCCGCTGGCTTAACCCCAGCTGTGCCAGCGGCAGGTCAGCAGGCACGCCGCCCAGCTCCACGTTGTCAATTTTCAGCGGCAGCAGATTAACCTCGTGCGCCGTAGTATAGCTGCAGGTTACGCCGGTCTTTTTCAGCGCCAGGCTGTCCATCATGGTGCCGCGCGGCACAATAAAGCCTTTGCTCAGGTCGCCCCGGCTGCTGTCGGGCTCGATTTGCGCAATCGCCATTGATGGGGTTGGCGCGAGGTAATTCGGCGCGATCATCTCCAGCAGACGCTGGGAGAAACGCGGAAACTCGGCATCCATTTTCATCTGCACGCGGGAGGTCAGAAAAGCGAAACCTTCCATCAGGCGTTCCGTGTACGGGTCCGCCACTTCAATGCCGCGCATGCCCAGTCGTCCGGCGACTTTTGGGTAGCGCTCGGCAAACTCGGCCCCCATTTCACGCAGGTAGGCCAGCTCACGGTTGTAGTATTCGAGCAGTTTACTTTCCATGATTACCCCGCATCTTTCAGTTCAAAATGGCCGTTTTCCAGATCGACATCGGTGCGAAACAGAAACTCCAGCGGGTACGGAACACACCATAAACGCCCTTTTATCTCAATGGAGAGCACGTTGTGCAGATCCAGCGAGGAGGTATCCGACACGCAGCGCACCTGCAATCCCTGCGGCAAAATGCGCGGTTCAAAATTGATGATGGCCTCGGTGAGCTTGCGCTGAATATCGTGCCATTCGATATCTGACATTCGCATACCTGCGAGCGGCGCGACGCCGAAGTTGATCACCGAGCGGCTCACCTGCGGCAAGGCGCTCAGATCGCCGGAGGCATCATGGTTGATGGTATTAAACAGCCACTGCAAATCCCGCAGGACATTGCGACGCAGCGCAGCGTGGGTGATCAGATTACTGTTGGCTGGCTCACGCTTTTTTTCCGGGTCGTTATCCGTAAGGCGATCCAGCAGCGAGGGCTGCATTTTGTCGCGCGCCCCCACCTTATCCTGCTTGCTGCGGGCCTGCCAGCCGCTGCGCAGCAGATCGCCTTCGCCAGCGGGATTACTCATCGGCTCCGTCCGTCGCAAACGTCACGAGGCTTAACGACAGCAGCGGGCTTTCGCTTTGCTCGCTCAGCCAGGCTTTTTGACCCAGCCCTTCATACAGCGTTCCGCTCTCATCAAGCGGATGCCACTCGGTAGTGCGCCCCAGTTTGACCGCATCCGGGGCATCAGCCGCAAAAGGATAGCGCGCCGGGATCTGGCACACCTGCTCGGTACCGTCGGTAAGACGGACCAGCGCATGACGCCAGACCAGATCGGTCACGCTGGCGGGCGCCTGGAAACGGATCTCCGCAATAGCGTTAAACGGCAGCCAGAAATAGCGTCCGTTAACAAGGGTTTCGCACACCGGACCAAGACGGGCATCACCGTCCATCAGCCAGTCAAACGCCTGCGTCTCCTCGTTTTCAAGGATGATGTGTCCCGCCGTTGCCTGCGCCTGTTCAAGGGCTTCCAGACGCAACGCCTGGGCACGCTCGCCCTCTTCGTTAAGCGCGGCGGCAAGCGTGGTCAGCCACGGCCACTGAGATTCAGGCATGGCTGGACGCGCCTGGCCCGCCATCACCTGCGCACGCTGCAGCTCACCCTGAATGGCCTGCTCCAGCAGTGTGACGGTCGGCTTCGCCTGAGGCTTCAGCGCCAGCCAGCTTTTCAGCTGGGTCAGCGCCCGGGTCCAGTTGCCGCTGAGGGTTAAAAACTGCACGAACGCGGCGCGAAGGTCGGCATCTGCCGGACGGGCTTTGATCCCGGCTTCCAGACGCGCCAGCGCGTCATTGAGCGTTTCACCCGCCAGCTGTTGATAGAGCGTATTCATAACCATTCCTTAATTCGCCGCGCGCCATGCGCCCACGGCCGGATCGCGCAGCTGAGGGCGCAGGGTGTCAATCAGAACGATATTCAGTGAGGTGCCGGGTGCGACCCAGGCGCTCCAGGTTTTCTTCACCGCCGCAATACGCGCCTGCAGCTTTGCATCATCGCTGGCGGTTTCACGGGAAATCTCTACTGCCACCGTGCCGTTACTTTTCCAGCCGTTGAGCGCGTTATCGTAAGGCAGGATCATCCAGCTCTGGTCGCTGTTTGGGGTGCTGAACACCATGCGCTCTTTGTTGACGGAGGTGATCAGCGCGTTTTCCGGGTCAGCGTTTTGATTCAGCCCCATGACCGGGAAGCCATGAATGTACGTCACAGCCATCTCTTTTTGCCCGCCGTTGCGGGACTGGGAGATCACGGTGTGACCGCTGAGCCAGCTGCCATTGCCGCAGCGGGTGGTATCAGAATCCGGAATAAAGAGCGCCGGTGCGGACGCGCCGCCTTCCCAGAAGGTGCGCAGGTGACAGCCGTCCTGGAGGGTAAACTCCTGCCACGGCGTGCGGTCAGCAGCAACCGTATGGGTTGCAACGTTTTGATCCGGCGGCATTAACGCGCCGCTGGCAGTGGTCGTCGTCACGGCTGGCGTCGCCTGCTGCTGTTTCACCACCAGCGCCCACTCCTGCGCTTTGGCGGCGGTTCCTTGCGCCAGCGTCGTTCCCGCCGGATCGTTGAGCGTCCAGCTGAGCGTGTTCACTTTGCTGCACTGGTGTTCCAGCAGTGACCCAAGACGTGGCACGAAGTTTTCCAGCACAGAGACATCCTTCTTGCCGTTCGCCACGATGCGCAGTGCCACCTCCGGCTTACACCAGCTTTGCGGGGTGTTGTCTTTGATGTTGTCGATCCAGATATCCAGCTTCTGCGCAGGAGACTGCACGATGCGGAAATTCTCAGCCTGCGCGGTGGAGGTCACCGCCAGAAGTGCCAAACCCGATAGCCAAAGTTTCATATCGTTCCTTGTGTGTCTAATCAGTTCCGCAGGGAAGAAATTGTGCTGCGTCAGAGAGCGTATGCAGCAAAGTGGTGTCCTGAGGGTTGCCCATCCATACCGCCAGGGCGGTGTAGTTATCCTGCGCATTTCCCTCCTGCTCGCCATTCTTTTGAATGATTTGGTTCATTAAGGTCAGCCATTCCTGGGGCGTATTGACCATATGCAGCGATTGCTTCATTTGCTCTTCGCTGACGCCGTGCCAGAACCCGTCGGTGCAGAGCAGGAATGCATCGCCGTCTTCGACCTGCACGACATCGCTGTAGCTCGCTTCCGGCCCACCGTTTTCAATCCCCAGCGCCAGATAGAGCAGATTACTGTTCAGGTTGTCGGTCTGGTGCCCGGCATCTTTCATCTGCTGCACCAGGCTGTGGTCGGTGGTGACATGCCACAGCCATCCCCGGCGAAACAGATACAGACGGCTGTCTCCGGCATGCGCCCAGTAGGCCAGGCCATAATCACGGTCAATAAACAGGCTGACCAGCGTCGTGCCCATCCGGCGATAATCCTGAACGGCCTGCTGTTCGCTGAGAATGGTGCGATTCGCGGTCTGCACATAATCACGGATATGCTGCGCGTTAAGGTGTTTGTCGCCATCGAAGCGGGAAATAATACTGTTGCGGGCCAGTTCAGCGGCCACCTCACCGCCCGGCAGGCCAGCGATGCCGTCACAGACGACAAAGCAGGCTGAACGTTCCCCTATGGTTTCTCCCGTCTGATCCT
>ENA-UOZR01000628-UOZR01000628.1-food-metagenome-genome-assembly--contig:-NODE-628-length-11831-cov-4.868207_pt1 | contig 11831 bp, 15 predicted proteins | sample MGYA00249873_ERZ772733 | MGnify/ENA primary metagenome ERZ772733 (study PRJEB29005, sample SAMN08379462) | food metagenome | isolation source: cheese - non spiked | study: EMG produced TPA metagenomics... | reverse complement strand
CGCCAGCTCCACCACTTTTGATAGGACTGCAACCGGACAGCGGCAATAAAAACAGCCACTTACGGACACTGACCAGACAGTGCGCAGACAGAGAAAAGACAAAAATATGCACGTGAAATGCACGTGCACTTTAAAAGAACCCCAGATCTCACGGTCTGGGGTTTTTCTATTTGTAACTAAGGGTAACAAAAACCCCTCACCCTTTCGCGCTTCGCTCTCCTTGACACTGTTTATTTTTACAGTAAAAATACTGTATGCAATCACAGTGGTTTTCCGGAGGCTTATATGTTCGTTGAACTGGTTTATGACAAGCGTAATGTTGAAGGGCTCCAAGGGGCCAGAGAGATCATCCTGGCTGAACTAACGAAGCGGGTGCACCAGATTTTCCCTGATGCCGAAGTGAAGGTAAAGCCGATGCAGGCGAACGCCTTAAACAGCAACGCCAGCAAAAGCGATCGGGAAAAGCTGAACCGCATGCTGGAGGAAATGTTTGAAGACGCAAATATGTGGCTGGTGAATGATTAGCAAAGCCCGTGTTCGCTTCGTGCATACCTTCAACTACGCAGACATGCACCACTACCCATCGTACTTTTCCGATATTGAACGGCACTTCATCTTAGTGGCGTTAAATAATAAGCACTTTTACTACTCACTGTTTTTGCGGTCACTCCAATAGATGCCCTTTTCAGTGCCGCATTAAATGCAACTAACGTTACCGGGCTTGGAGTTGTCTTGGTACGATGTGAATGGCTCTGAAACAAAAACACATCTTCAGGATACTTCTCCCTGCGGGAGTGGAGAATTCTTTTAACTCCTGGCTTAAGAGCAATGCATCTTCCCCTCAGTCCTTTTGTGGCTGAAAGAACAAGAATATCATGGCTCACATCATCAAACTTTGCCCCAAGAAGCTGTCCGGGCTTAGCCTGACTCAGATACAACATTGCCCAGAGATCTGACCATGTATCAGAAATATTCTCAAGATTCCGCTTGATAGCAATAAATTCAACTACGGTAAGCCCCCACACATCTCTCATCATTCCTTTCAGTAGATCCTCTTGTTACATGAAGCTTATGTACAAACAGAATCTTCATGGTTGTAACATTCAATATTCGAATTACCGAACAGTGCCCAGCAACCGTAGCTCATTTTTACATATGGCTGTCCGAAACATCAAACATCCTGCTCTCATACTAAGAATTTTTTGTTCTGAACGTTTGCAGTTCCGTATTGTCTAAATGAAAAGTTCATAAAAAAGGTTCAACATGGCAACGTTTATAATCGCAAGTACCGTAGTTGTTGCTCTTGGCTTGATAGTATTGAGCCTGATCAAAATTGGCATAAGCACATCGAATAACCCGGATGAATTTTAATGTGTTGAAGTTCGTGTAACGTCTTTATTTACTGGGAATTTTTTATATAGAGTACAAACGGCCACATCGTAAATGATCGCCACCTGCTTCCGATCCACTCCGTTTGCGATCAACCTGCCAGCCTGAGCCCATTGCTCAGGTGTCAATTTTGGCCGCCTCCCACCGATTCGCCCTTTCTCACGGGCTGCGGCCAACCCAGCCCGAGTGCGCTCCACTATCAACTCCCTCTCCATTTCAGCCAGAGCTGACATTATGTGGAAAATGAAACGCCCCATTGGGCTGGAAGTGTCGATGCTGTCAGTAAGGCTTTTGAAGTGAATGCCGCGCTGCCGGAGTTCGTCGACCAGCAGTACCAGGTTCCGCATGCTTCGCCCAAGGCGATCCAACTTCCACACCACAAGCGTGTCGCCCTCATTCAGCGTTCGAAGAAGCTTTTTAAGCGCTGGCCGGTTCGCTACTGTTCCGCTCATTTATTCCTCAAAAACCTGTTCACATCCTGCGCGTTCGAGCGCTTGTCGCTGAAGATCTGTGTTTTGGTCATTTGTTGACACCCTTACGTAGCCAATTTGCATATAAATCACCCAACATTTTTTACAAAAAAAATCAGGTGAAGTTATCGGCATGGCTGCCACAGGGCAATCTATAAAACGTCGGTTTGGGAACATCTGCGACGAGGGACGCATATAGCACTTCAGGAAAAATACTCTCAGAGAATGATTTCGGAGTTGGAGCTATATCTACGGCAGAGGACGCCAGGCATGATAGCTTTGGGTATACGGCTTTTGTGAGGATTGCATCTGGTTCGAACAATGGATTTGTTACTCAGAATGGGGCATTGGGGTATAGAATTTCACGCGGAGCAGATAATAAAGTTGTAAATGTATGGGATGCGTCTACCAACGAAGTTTACTTCCGCAAAATGATGAATGCGACTTATGGCAACTGGTATAAATACTATACCTCAGCTAATACAACCACTACATCAGATGGTACTCTCAAAGCAGCTTCTCCTGTTGCACGTATTGTGAAAAGCCAAGCGGAATGTCAGCGGACTGATATCGACGAATCAGGCTTTGTTTGGTGCGGCTGCGGTACGGCGAACGCCGAGGCGGAGGGAATAACCCTTTCTCGCCTCGATGTGGGAATTTATGCACTGACCGGTTCGGCAGGCCTGGCGTCAGAGGGATGGCAGCTCCTCCCTCCAATGGACCCGGGAGGCATGGGAGAACTGGGTGTGGTTGAGGGCGAGCAAACCGAAAGCGGCGGACTTACTATCCGCCTGTTCAAGCGAAGATATCTGCTGAGCGATGACGGGGAGATCGTCAAAACGAAAGGGGAACCAATGGACGTGCCGGTGAACAGTTGGATCGATGTTCGCCTGGATATGCCTTTAATCAGCGGATGAGTCAGGAACTTCAGCCATAGCCGCACGCTGATTCCAGATACTGTTTTGCGGCATCTCTACACGGACACTGATAAACTGATCGGCCGGAATATCGGCCGGGTCTCCATCCGCGTAACCTTCCCGTGAGTTCCTCGCAAATGCCGGCGCTGTCGGGTATTCCCGGTGAAAAGTTCTTACCAGCACCGACCCGTCGGCATTAACCTCATAGTCCAGCCAGATCAGGGCCTGCCCGTTGCGATCTTCAGGGATATCGAACCCGCCATCAATACCACCCCACGCAGCATCAGAGTTCATCCCCATGCAGCCCTCGATCAGATACACCCCAACTTTCACGCGGGTTACAGTGCAGCCCTCAGATTCATCGTTAGTCTGGTATGTTCCATCTGAAAATACTTTGATCACCGGTGATGCAACTTTAAGCGTTCCATCACTGGCTTTCGTGGTGTTCTGCGTCGAATAAAGGGTGTGCGTCGTTGAGAACCCGACGTTAGTATTGCCCTGAATTGTACCGTTGCCCTGACGATACTTCAGTCCCTGAGAGGTTGACGCAAGCTGCCACGACACATAGCCACCACCTGACGGATCATGCCACCCACGTAGTGTTAGCATACCCGTGTATGTATCTACTCCGCTTCCTCCTCCCCACGCATTACCACCGGACTGAATCCCGAAGGTCATGCCGAGAGGATATTGGGCTATAGAGTCATAAGAGGCGAGACTGCGGTAATCCCGATGAACCTGGGTCATGACAGCAGCTCCGTTCAGATACGCGGAACCTGGGGAAAACTGACTTTCAACGTCTCGTGTAGCGCTGTTTCCCAAACCGACCTTTATTCACCCGCATCAGCAGTCATTGCCAGTTCTGCGGCTCTTAGTTTTTGGTTGTATAAAGAATCAACAGGCATTTCGACGCGAACGGAAACAAACTGGTCGCGGGGAATATCAACTGGATCACCATTGCTTACGCCGTCCAGTTCGTTCCTGGCGAACTCAGGCGCGCCAGGATGCGTGCGGTGATATGTTTTCACTAACACCGCACCGTCAGCGTGAACCTCATAATCGAGCCAGATTAGGGCCTGCCCATTGCGATCTTTAGGGATATCGAACCCGCCATCAATGCCGCCCCACGCCGCATCTGAGTTCATGCCCATGCAGCCCTCGATCAGATACTCACCGGTTCCCAGACGGGTTACAGTGCAGCCTTCCGACTCATCGTTTGCGTGGTAATCGCCATTAGCGAAAATCTTGATAACTGGTGATGCTGCTTTGAGCGTTCCGTCGCTGGCCTTTGTTGTGTTACCGGTTGAATAAAACTCTATCCAGGCATCAAAAATATTATTTTGAGTTGCCCTCATAAACATACGTTTGCCTGAGTTGGTCAAGGCCAGTTGTGTGCGGTACGCAGCGTTGCTACCCGGCATTTGTATCACACCAAAACCAACAGACAGACCACCTGGCGTTCCCCAGTTATCACCAGTTGAACCATAAAAACCTATTGGTCCAGCGCTTCCTATAGCTGTGTTAATACCTGTTAATGAACCAATCCCAAATGCTTTCCCTGTCATCATGACTCTGTCAGGAGCTGCATCTGTCATCGAAACTTGCTCATCCCTCGCAGCCGATGTTCCTAAACCAAGGTTTGTGCGCGCGTCAGCGGCATTCGTTGCCCCGGTCCCGCCCTGGTTGACAGGAACAGATCCGTTCGTTTTTGTGGCAACCGTATTAACCATGTACTGCCATGACGGACCGGTGAATGAAGAACCGTCCGGGAGCGTAACGGTTATATTTCCCGATGCACTGAATAACCGCTGCCAGTTCTGTTTGTCATAGTTCAGGCCGCGCAGGGCTTCTGCGCTTTGAGCCACCAGCGCAGCAGTAACAAGGTTCATCGCAACGCGCGGCACGGCATACCATGCAGCGCCGCCCTGCGTTGGTCCGGTATAGTTGCTGACCAGCGTCAGGGAGGTATTGCTGTTCACCGTTTTGATGGCGAGCGTATAAGGGATGCCGCCAACCGTCACAACAATAAAATCGCCGACGGCCAGCTCGGTGGTAAAGGCGGTACCGCTGCCTGTTACCGCGGCTGAATTATTTGTCAGAGTCAGTGTTCCTGCGGACATAGTTGCTCCTTTGAAGCAATAAAAAACCCCGCCGGAGCGAGGTTCAGTAAGTTAGAAGTCGTTAAACGTACATATCGGGAATGACCGGGAGTGAAATAGGCGTAACCCCGGCGTTCGCCAGCTGCCTGTCTGCCCAGCCGACATACACTCCCCTTCCGACCCTGAGGGTCCCGTTCTGCATGACCAGCCCATAGTGGTAGTGATAAATGCGACCGCCACCGAAGCTGGGGACCCTCAGCCCAAAACGGCCAACGGGCACATATCCTCCACCGGGAACGGTCTGCGCTGTGGTGGAAGGCACAAAATTAACGCCGAGATAAACGAACGGGCGCCGCGCAGTTGAGAACGTGCACTGGCCTGCGGCGTTATAGATATTAAATCCGGGATTCGCGGCCACCGGCGAAACGCCACCGGCGAAGATGACCACATCAACGGTGCCGCTCATGGGCTGGTCTTCCGTGTTTGATCCATCATTCAGAAACAGCAGCCGATTTCCGTCATAGTCCAGCGTGTAAGGGCTGTTCCACTTACAGCAAACCAGGTATTTGCTGCGATCAAATCCTGCAATGGTCGGAGTAACCCAGCCGGACGTACCGACAGTTACCCTGGCTTTATAGATGCAGTACCCGACCCTTGACGCCGTTGTGATCGCCGTAAAGTCAGTGCTGTTCTGAACGAGTAGGCCAACATTTGAGTTCTGGCTTACGGGCAGGATCTGCCACATCGTGCCGGAGAACGCCACGCGCTGCGGATTGGGAAATCCGGGGTTTGAATTGCCGCTCCAGTTCTGCGTGACGTTCGCGCCGGAGATAGTGACGCTGTCCAGCTTGAATATCCCCTCGTCGCTGATTACCGTCTGGGTCGGTATGAAAATGACATTCGAACCGGCCACGTAACCCTCAACTGTCGCAGTATTCACGTTACCGATATCCATTCAACAGCTTCCCAGTCGTGAGGAGTGCGTTGTACATCACCTACATGCTCACGCAGCAACTTAATAAACTGGCGGCTGAGATCCTTGAACTGGTTCATCTTGCCGATTTCACCGTAAGAGAGTTCGCGGTAGCCCTTTACGGTGCTTCCGTCCTGTGGTTTAGCTTCGCTCATGGAGTTCTCTTCTCGGTTGGTTTCTGGCAGTTCGCCTGCCACGCTTTGTTATGCGCCAGGATGTCTTTCTTCGTCTGGCGGTCCATAACGTCGATGTCGTGATCAGTCAGGTAGATCGGCTTTACCCAGTCGCAGGCGGTATCAACCACCACCGGGACGCTTCCACGTGTCACGCAGCTCGCGATCAACATCGTCATCAGGCATGTGATTAACAGTCTGCTGGACATTACTGGCCTCTTTAGTGACTTCCGCTTTACGTTCTGCCGCCGCAACGGTCGCCGCTGCATTCTCTTCGGTGCGCTGCTGGTTGGCTTTAGCCTCTGCTTTACTGGTGCCGCGAATATGGCCCAGGCCGAAAGCGCCAGCGATGGCGGCAATGACTGCTGCAGCAATACCAAATAAAGTTTCAAACCCCATAGTGACCTCACACCAGGACAGATTTCGCCAGGTTAAACAGCGCGCGGCGTTTATCCAGCCCGTTACGTCCGCCATTGATAAGCAGCGTGACGCGCTCCACGTCGCCGGAATGGAGCAGGCATCCGTGCGAGACATAGAACCATGCAGCTGAGCGAGCAGCATATTCATCCTGTTCCAGCAATTCAGGCTGGGTTACAAGGTCCAACTTCAGCGCGTGGCCACAGTTGCGGTAATTGCTGAGCCCGGTGATTTGCTTCAGGCCGCGACCGCGATATTTCCAGCCATCACCAGAAACCTGGTTGCCCAGGTTCTTTTTGCCCCACTCACCGCCGTAAACCAGATTGGCAATCGCTTTCTGATTTGCCGGCTGTGTTGCCGTTCTGCCAAGCGCGGCGGCCTGCTGTGCAGTAATGCGATGCTTGCCGAACGTAGGTACCAGGTTTTCTGCCGCATAGTTCAGGTTTTCCACCAGCCGGGTGAAACCGCCGGACTCATGGCCCATCTGCGCGATAAACATGGCCTGATCGAGCGGCGCGGTTATGCCGAATTCCTTCATTGCAGCATCGATATAGTGAAACCAGCGCACGGCTAGACCGGCGCTTATACCTGCCGCCTTTTCAAATTGTGTTTGGTTCATTAGTGCCTCAGATGATCTACCAGACGTGCCAGATTTCCCCGGGCCCTCATAACGGCGGCGCAGATAAGGAGGTTTGCCACCACCACCAGCCAGCTGGAGTCACGATAGAGACCGAAGATAAACTGCAACGGGATAACGGCATAAACCAGTACGGTTACATACGCCATGATAGAGATGAAAGGACGATGCCGGGCGCCATGTCGCTGGTAGAACATCAGAACGACAACAATTACCGCGCAGATAAATGCATTAAAGAATGCAGTCAGCTCACCTGCCATTTCCCCCTCCTCCGCGTAAACGCGAGAAAAAGCTGAACAGGCTGTTCAGATCCTGGTTATTAAGATAAGTTAGGATTTTGATACACAGGGCAGACAGAATCACTGCTCCGAGTGCATCCAACGGTTTTTCATATCGCGATGCGGCATTTAGCAGTGAGCCAACAAATCCAGCCCCAAGCACCCCAACGATAAACGACGTCAGAAAATACCCAGCCAGTCGTGCACGAGACAGGTTCGTTGCTGTTGCGACGTAGAACACCGCACCACCAAACGCCCCAAACACCACACCGAAATCTGTATGAGTAAAGACGCCGTACAGGACTGAACCCAGCAGGCCGCCGCCGAGAACTGCGCCGGTGCCGGTTAATGGATCGGACATTAAGCCCCCTCTTATTGCTGTTGATCCTCTCAGAAGGTTGAGGGGAAACAAAAAAGGCCACCCGAAGGTAGCCTGTAGTAATGATTGTGAAGGCTGGAGTCGAACCAGCTTCCATCGGTGCGCTGCCGATTGGGTTACGCGCGCCTTGTGGCTACTTATCCAGAATATTCACCGCAAAACTATTCCCTAGCTCGCCGCTGAGCTTCATCACAATGGGGATCGCTTTGCCGCGCCAGGGAAGTGTGCCTGGTCTCACCGGGATGTCGTCACATACTCAAAGCGATTTCCGTTGTGTAGAAACTAAATAGCCCCACTAATACAGGCAGGGCTTAATTTATTTTATTCGTGTAGGCGTTAACGACACATTTCAGCTTTAGCTTTCATGTAAGCCTCGTGAGCCAACTCCGCAGTTTGGAAACTACCGAGCTCTTTACGTTGCCCGTTGATGCGAATAGCGGAACGCCATACGCCGCGAGCTTTGCACCAGTTTGCTCCAATCAGCTTGGACTTCGCCCCTTTTCGAACTTTGTGTCTGTTCTGTTGATTAACAAACTGGGTAACGATACGTAAGTTGTCCCATCGGTTATCTTTGGGATTGCCATTGATATGATCGACACACTTATCAGCCGGCGGCAGCGCACCGTCCATATACAAAAAAGCCAACCGATGAGCGAAAATTAATTTCTTATCGATCATTATCTGGATATAGCCGTACGTATCTGCGTTCCCGGCTATTTTGCCAGGCGTAGACCGTGAGTTTGTTCGCTTGATCCAAACAAATAAACCAGTCAAAGGGTCGTACTTCAGAACCTCTTTCAGCCGTTCTTGGGTGATGCTCATGATATGCGTATGCCTTACTTTGAAATGAACCTTTGCCGCACAGGAAACCAGCCCGTCGAGGCTCGCCAGCGCTAACCGACTTCCTCAAAGGCTCATTTCAAATGGATTGGTTCGACGTGATGAATGCGCGGGCGGTGCGCAGGAAATACGGGTACAAAAAAACCCGCAACGTGGCGGGCTTTTAGAGGTTAATTATCTACAGGCGTTATACTCCATAATCAGAAGCATACAGGACAGTTTTATGCAAAGTCAACACTAACATGCAAAAAAGTGTCGCTATTTGCTCCGATCATATTAATAAGTTGTCGCCTTCTCAAATTCCACTGCTGCATGACGCTCCCCCTGGCGCAGAGTGTCCACCAGCATTTCATAGAAGGGTTTCCAGTTGCGTGACCATGAGGATTGATGGAGGTCCGGGAGACGCTTCAGAATGGCACGGTGTACCGTCGCCGAGGAGATAGCAGAGAAGCCATTGCCAGAGCAACGTTCACACGTTTTGAAAACCGGTGCGCCGCGGTCTTTGGTCGCTTTGCGGTCCAACACTTCGCCTTTACCGCCACACCTGCACCGTGCAAGGATCACTTTCTTTCCTTCGCATGTTCCGCAAATCCTTTTCACCAGTTCATTTTTAATCTTCGGGGCCACCACTGCAGCACCGTCGGCGTCGAAAATACCAGGATGTTTAACTACATCCTCATTCCCTGAGATAAACCCGGTACCGCTGCAACTGTGACATGTCACGCTGGTAGCTGCCGAACGGGAGTAATCAGCAAAGGCAAATTGTGCCAGCATCTGCATACACCATCCGAACTGCCCACCAGCTGCCTTGCGAACATTCTTCGGAGCGACATCCATCGCATATCGCGCCAGCGCCTGAACTGCGAGCTGTTCATCCGTTTTGCTGATTCCCGCTTTACCGAAGAACGCCGCCAGGCCGAAGCGCGCACGGCTGCTGGTGGTGCCAATCGCCGCCATTACGTCTGTTCCTGTAAGGCGGTCCGGAGAGGTTCCTTTCACGTCATCGCTGATATGCATTCCCTGAGGACTAAAATGTTTGAGTGATGCTTCCAGTTTCATGCGGCCACCTGCTGTTTTTTATAGAAAACCAGCTCACGAACCTGATCGCCATTCATGAGCATATTGTTGAAATCATCGTGATCCGGCCAGTACACGCTCACGCGCTGCAGGTCATTTTTAGCCACCAGATTTGCGTGAGCGCATTCGCAGGCAGCAGCTAAACCCGTAGCGCTTGTCTCGTCGCGGTCGGCAAAAATAATCAGATGCTTAACGCCTGCCGGGACCCGGAATTTCTTCATAAAATTGGCGGTCATAGTCGCCCACGTATTCACTTTGTAAATCTGGTGTGCAGACAGCGCAGTTTCGATACCTTCAGCGATGCCAAGTGTGCTGGCGACCGGGAACATACGGATAGCGACCGAACGAGCGTGATCAAGATAGTTATCTTCCTGCAGCGATTTCTGCCGCTTGGCGCTGGCCCCGATGTCAGCTTTCTTTGCACCATCCAATAACGTCTGATGGAGGTAACACAGTTCACCTTTATCGTCTGTTGCCAGTGAATAAATAGACTGGTACACCCGTCCGTTATGCCGTTGCTTGGGGTTGAGTCGCACGGCCTCAGCTGGAAGCTGATAAATACCGCGTGAATTCAGGTATTCAGCGCCGGATGTACCGCGCAGAGGAGACATTTTTGCAAAGTTGTTGAGTACCTTTCTCCGCAGCTTCGAAGCGTCGCTAGCCTCGGGAACTTTGTCACGTCTGAACGTATTGCCGATCAGTGCATCAATTTCGCGGCAAACCTCGTTGAATGGTTTTCCCTGGGTTTCGGTAACCAGCTTAAGTCCGTCACCGCTGCCGCAGGTGCAGATCCATGTTCCCGCGCCGTCGCGGTTATCGATGCGGAACTTTCCAATCGAATCACACAGCGGGCACTTCCCCTTAAAGTGATTTTTACCGGTGATCGGCGGCAGGCCGTAATGCTCAAAAATCATGGCCCAATGGCCTTTTGCTGCTTCTACCGTTTTCATGCTCGTTTTCCTAACTGCTGTCTGATATCACTGACGCGATTAAGCGCCTGCTGAATTCTTTCCTGGGTAGGCTGCTCTTCTGCCTGTGCCTGCTGGCGCTGCTGAGCTTCGATTCGTTTAGCGAAGCTGATCCGCTTGTGCTTAATGAAATTTGAGACTGTCGGAGTGATGTCCATCGGGTAATCGCTCAGGCCGTTCGGCCATACCCCAAAACGTTCGCGGAAGGTGTGAGAACACCAGGCATCGCTGACAGGCTTTTTCCCCAGCGATACGCGCTGGCGTTGATAGAATTTGATCTGACTCCACCAGGCTTGTTTCTCTTCCTTCGTCGGCTGGCGCTGCTCGCCCCCAATTTTTTTGAGTTTTCGCCCGGTGTCGGTATCAATGTCCTCCCCGGCCAGCGGCTTGTGGCCACATTTAGGGCAGACATAGACGCCTGCAGGCTTCATGAAGTGGCATTGTGAGCATTCGTGAGGCAGCTTTTCTGCTCGTTCCTCAACTGGGCGGCGCGCGCCCTCCTCCATCCCGTCTGATTTACCCGGAAGATCGTCATATTCGATAGAGTCCGGATAACCCAGGCGGTGCACGGTTCCGCTGTGATCGAAGATGAGGCAGGACTCTTTACCCGGAGCGGTGCGCAAGCCACGCCCGAGCGCCTGCAGCCAGCGAATTTCGCTCTTAGTTGGCCTGGCGTAGATGATGCAGCGAACATCGCTGTCGAACCCGGCAACCAGCACCCCTACACTGACGATGATTTTTGTGGCGCCAGTTTCGAAGCGGTGAATGATGGTTTGGCGTTCTTCCGCAGGCGTATCTGCAGTCATAACCTCTGCATTTACGCCAGCCTGGTTAAACTGAATAGTCAGAAAATTAGCGTGGTCTACGTTGACGCAGAACGCGATTGTCGGCAGGTCCCGGCCGTTCTCCAGCCAGTTTTGGACGATATCGCCCACCAGCGTTGAACCGCACATGATCTCCGCCAGCTGCGCCTCGTTGTAGTCGGTACCGTACTGCAGGGACGGAGAGGTTTTAACCCCTTTCAGATCCGGCTTTGTGGGCGCGTAAAATTCGTATTTGCTCAGGTCGCCGCGCTGGATCAGCTCGCCGATGGTGGTTGGCTTAATCAGTCGGTCATAGTATTTGCCCAGGAACGGGGAAAACGGTGTACCCGACAGTCCGATCACTTTCACGCCTTTTTCGCGCAGGCGTTCAATATCCTGCAGGATGCGTTT
>ENA-UOZR01000606-UOZR01000606.1-food-metagenome-genome-assembly--contig:-NODE-606-length-12247-cov-14.038714_pt1 | contig 12247 bp, 9 predicted proteins | sample MGYA00249873_ERZ772733 | MGnify/ENA primary metagenome ERZ772733 (study PRJEB29005, sample SAMN08379462) | food metagenome | isolation source: cheese - non spiked | study: EMG produced TPA metagenomics... | reverse complement strand
ACGTTGCCCTGCAATTCCTGCGTAACTCTGATATCGCGGCGAAAGGCATTCTGCCGACCTGCCAGGACACCGGCACGGCGATTATCACCGGTAAAAAAGGCCAGCGCGTCTGGACCGGCGGCGGTGACGAAGCGGCGCTGGCGCGCGGCGTTTACAATACCTACACCGAAGATAACCTGCGCTATTCGCAAAACGCGGCGCTGGATATGTACAAAGAGGTGAACACCGGCACCAACCTGCCTGCGCAGATTGACCTCTACAGCGTCGACGGTGACGAGTACAAATTCCTCTGCATTGCCAAAGGCGGCGGTTCAGCCAACAAAACCTATCTTTACCAGGAAACCAAAGCGCTGCTTACCCCGGGCAAGCTGAAGAACTATCTGGTTGAGAAGATGCGCACCCTTGGCACTGCGGCCTGCCCGCCGTACCATATCGCGTTTGTGATTGGCGGTACGTCTGCTGAAAGCACCCTGAAAACCGTTAAGCTGGCCTCAACCAAATACTACGATGGCCTGCCAACGGAAGGTAACGAACATGGTCAGGCGTTCCGCGACGTGCAGCTTGAGCAGGAACTGCTGGCCGAAGCGCAGAATCTGGGGCTGGGCGCGCAGTTTGGCGGCAAATACTTCGCGCATGACATTCGCGTGATCCGCCTCCCGCGCCACGGTGCATCCTGTCCAGTGGGGATGGGCGTGTCGTGCTCTGCGGATCGTAACATCAAAGCGAAGATCAACCGCGACGGCATCTGGATCGAAAAGCTGGAGAACAACCCGGGCAAATACATCCCTGAAGAACTGCGTAAAGCGGGTGAGGGCGAAGCGGTACGCGTTGACCTGAATCGCCCGATGAAGGAGATCCTGGCGCAGCTTTCGCAGTATCCGGTTTCAACGCGCCTTTCCCTGAACGGGACGATTATCGTGGGTCGCGACATCGCCCATGCGAAGCTGAAAGAGCGCCTGGACAACGGCGAAGGGCTGCCGCAGTACATTAAAGATCACCCGATCTACTACGCAGGCCCGGCAAAAACGCCTGATGGGTATGCTTCCGGCTCGTTAGGCCCAACCACGGCGGGCCGTATGGACTCCTACGTCGACCAGTTGCAGGCCAACGGTGGCAGCATGATCATGCTGGCGAAAGGTAACCGCAGCCAGCAGGTGACGGACGCGTGCCACAAGCACGGCGGCTTCTACCTTGGCAGCATAGGCGGCCCGGCAGCGGTGCTGGCACAGGGCAGTATCAAGAGCCTGGAGTGCGTGGAGTACCCGGAACTGGGTATGGAAGCGATCTGGAAAATTGAAGTGGAAGACTTCCCGGCGTTCATTCTTGTGGATGACAAAGGTAACGACTTCTTCAAACAGATCCAGTCTTCCCAGTGTTCGGCGTGTGTGAAGTAATTCTGTAAATTGCCGGGTGGCGCTGACGCTTACCCGGCCTACATCCTCGTAGGTCGGGTAAGGCGCAGCCGCCACCCGACATCAAAAAGAGCGCACAAAGCGCCATAACGTTTCTCAGAAGTCATCAATACTTATCTCTTAAGCATGTGAGCAATCCCATCTTTGTTATCAAGGAGTAAGTAATGACAATGCATCGCCGCGAGAAAGACTCCATGGGCGCCATCGACGTCCCGGCCGACAAGCTATGGGGCGCGCAAACCCAGCGTTCGCTGGAGCATTTCCGCATTTCGACAGAGAAAATGCCCGTCTCGCTAATCCAGGCGCTGGCGTTGACCAAACGTGCTGCCGCCAAAGTTAATCAGGATCTGGGCCTGCTGGATGCCGATAAAGCCTCCGCCATCATCAATGCCGCCGACGAAGTGCTGGCGGGCAAACATCCCGACGAATTCCCCCTTGCCATCTGGCAGACCGGCTCAGGCACCCAGAGCAACATGAACATGAACGAGGTGCTGGCGAACCGCGCAAGCGAGCTGCTTGGCGGCGTGCGCGGCATGGAGCGGAAGGTTCACCCGAACGATGACGTGAATAAAAGCCAGAGTTCCAACGACGTGTTCCCGACGGCCATGCACGTGGCGGCCGTCATCGCTATCCGCGAGCAGCTTATCCCGCAACTCAACGTGCTCAAATCTACGCTTAACGAGAAAGCGCAGGCTTTCAGCGACATTGTAAAAATTGGTCGTACGCACCTGCAGGACGCCACGCCGCTGACGCTTGGCCAGGAGATCTCCGGCTGGGTGGCGATGCTGGAGCACAATCTTAAGCATATAGACAACAGCCTGCCGCATCTGGCGGAGCTGGCGCTCGGCGGAACGGCGGTTGGCACCGGGTTAAACACCCATCCCGAGTACGCGGTGCGCGTGGCCGAAGAGCTGGCGAAGATCACCGGGCAGCCGTTTGTTACCGCCCCGAATAAATTCGAAGCGCTGGCGACCTGTGATGCGCTGGTCCATACCCATGGCGCGCTGAAAGGGCTGGCAGCCTCGCTGATGAAAATCGCCAACGACGTGCGCTGGCTGGCCTCCGGCCCGCGCTGCGGCATCGGCGAAATCAGCATTCCGGAAAACGAGCCGGGTAGCTCCATTATGCCGGGTAAAGTAAACCCGACGCAGTGCGAAGCCATGACCATGCTGTGCTGTCAGGTGATGGGTAATGACGTTGCGGTCAACATGGGCGGCGCGTCGGGTAACTTCGAGCTTAACGTCTATCGCCCGATGGTGATCCACAACGTACTGCAATCGATTCGTCTGCTGGCCGATGGCATGGAGAGCTTTAACGAGCACTGCGCGGTGGGCATTGAGCCTAATCGCGAGCGAATCAGCCAGCTGCTGAATGAGTCCCTGATGCTGGTCACGGCGCTAAACACCCATATTGGTTATGACAAAGCGGCCGAAATCGCTAAAAAAGCGCACAAAGAGGGGCTTACCCTGAAAGCCTCTGCGCTGGCGCTGGGCTACCTGACGGACGCCGAGTTTGATGCCTGGGTCCGCCCGGAAGCGATGGTGGGCAGCATCAGGTAATCACTGCGCCACATACAGGTGCAGCCGCGGGATAATCAGCTGTAGCGGCTGTGCCTGGGGTTTATAGCGATGCTGAACGTTTTCAGCATCGTAGTTTAGCAGTTCTCCGATATCCGGCACCACCGCACCCTGATCGGCATCGTAGAGCGCAATCAGCGGTGTCGGGCAGGCGTATTGCACCTGCTTTTGCTGTCCGGCATACCAGACACGAGCGATAGGCTGCACCTTCACCGGACGCTTTATTTTAAGACGGGTATCAGCCGGCAGGGAGGCAATGCTGTGGTACTCCTGCTCCAGCCGTTCAATCCACTGTTCCCGCGACCACGGGGCGACCGTTCGCGGCGATTTCAGACTTTTCTCCAGCTGAGCCAGGATCTCGTCGCGCGTGAAGTTTTTAATGATGTGCTTGTTGGCCCAGCCGAAGCGCAGCGTGGCGGGGTGGCGCAGTACCGTCAGCGTGCGGTAAGCATTCAGGGTGATCAGCCCCGGAAGCTGGCGATGCACCCATTCAAAACGGGCAGCCGGTGCCAGCCCGGACTCAACGGTCACGATTTTCTCGAAGGCGGCTTTCAGCGTATTAATATGCGTAATTTGCGCCTCAATGGCTTCACGCGTTGCGGTATCCGTTTGCAGACAGATGACGCCGGGCAGGCGAACGGCGGCCTTACTGCTGCGATTTTCGGACTGCTGCTGGATGAAAAGGCGGCGATAGTGCTGCAACGTCAGTTCCAGCGCCACTTTACCGATATGCTGCGTTACCTCAATGGTGTTCAGCGGGTCGTGTTCCGCGCCTTTCGCCACCTCGGGCAGGGAAAAGACGCGGGCGGCCAACAGGCGGCAGCCCTGTAGTTGCGCCGTCAGGGTCAGTAACGCCTGCTCTATTTCCCGAAATGTGGTGTTAAGCCTTTCGATGAGATCGTAAGTCGCCATAATAGTCCTTAATTAGTTACAACATACTACTGATATAGCACAACACGCCGGGTCAGGCCAGCGTGCGGTTTAGTTCAGGCAGGTACGGGAAGAGGAATGTTGTGATAGATCGGCCAGCTAAAGACGAACCGGGCCCCGCCCAGCTCGCTCGCTTCGCAGCGAACCGAACCGCCCATCGCCTGGGCAATAGAACGGACAATAGCCAGCCCCAGACCACAGCCGCCGGTAGCACGGTCGCGGCTGGGGTCGAGGCGCACAAACGGCTCGAAAACTTTTTCACGCTCCGCTGGCTCAATACCGGGGCCATCGTCTTCCACGCACAGAATTGCCTGGCTCCTCTGCAAATCTAAACCTATGCGCAGCGTGGTTTCGCTGTAGCGCATGGCGTTGTTCATCAGATTATCCAGCACGCGTTCCATCAGGCGCATGTCCAGCGCGCCGTACGCGCCGGGGGTAATGGCTGTCAGCAGTTTTCGCTGAGGGTTAACGCTCTGCACATCGTTAATATGCGTCTGTAGCCAGACGGGAAGATCCGGCGTACTGAGGTGCAACTCCGTCTGAGGCCGATCGAGGCGGGCATAGGTCAGCAGCTCTTCAATCAGCGCTTCAAGCTGGCCAATATCCCGATTGAGGGCCTGCGATTCCGCGGCGGTGAGGTTCTCGCTCATCTCCAGGCGATAACGCAGGCGTACCAGCGGAGTGCGCAGTTCATGCGCAATGCCGTCGATAAGCTGCTTCTTGCTGGCAATCAGGGCGTTGATGTTATCGGCCATCTGGTTAAAGGCAATACCGAGACGGTCAAAACTGGAACCACTGTCGAAATGTATGCGTTCAGTTAAATGACCCTCCCCAAAACGCTGTGCGGCGGATTCCAGTTTCAGCATGTCCTGCCAGTGCGGTCGCATCCAGATGAACACAGGGAAAGCGAGCGAGATGGCAATAAAGCCCAGCAGGGCGAGATCCAGCAGGCGCATCTGGTGCAGGTAATAGAGATAGGGCACTGGCCCGACGGCCAGGACATAGTGGCTGCGCGGAATACGCTGAATGAAGGTATATTTCTCGTCCAGTGCGACGATGTCTCCGTCGCGCAAACGCTGCATCGCCGGCGGCGCTAAATCAAAATCCTTCATGGGTTCGATACGCAGATCAAACGACAGATTCAGATCCAGCTCTTTTAACGTACGTGCCCAGTCATGCGGAGGAATTTCGCGCAGCTCGCTACGCATCAGGTAGAGCGAGCTTTTCATCAGATCGTCCAGGGATTGTCTGCCCGCACGCTCTGCGGTGAACTTATAGACCAGCCCGACCAGCATGGTCATCACCAGAAAGCAGACAAACAGCAGTAAATAAAACTGAACAAACAGCTTCTTCATTAATTTCACCGAAACAGGGGCTTCACTACACGTCTTTTACCAGCAGGGTCGCTATGGGCGCAAGTCAGGCATGATGCGTTGAAAAGGGGTAATCGTCGAAAGGTAATAAAACACGGCATCGCTTTATTCCATCAATGCCCGGGTAATCCGTTTACGCTTCGCTATACGAGTTTATTTGCGATTGAGAGTATTTGTGAATCAGAATAACAATGACAAAGGCCACCTGCGGGTGGCTTTATTTATGGCGTTTACCAGTGAGAGGTATCCGGCGCAAACGGTGCGACAAAGATACTTATCTTTGTAACCTGAACATTACCAACATTCGTTAATGTCTGGATTTGACTGTGCTGACAATCAGTGGATTCGTGATAAACCCATGCGGACACTTACGCGCGTTGCAATGCACCGCGTAGGTACATATCTCCTCTTCCTGGTTTCGATTGTATGGGCAGGCCATCTTGTTTTTAATTTCACTCCATAACATCTCGTTGTAAGGGGAGATGTTGTATATCGATATTGGCTTGAAAACGCCATTAATGAAGACGCCATTCTTTGTCGGATATATCCTATCGCCGGGGTACAAATAGACATCGCTTTCATACCAAATGATGAGTTTCAAGAACTTGAGTCCCAAGATGCTTGAATAAACGATTCCCGTGTTAGGACAAATTACCGAGCTAATGACTCTCCATGACATTGCTATACCTCGTTCATTAAATAATTGAGAGAGTATAAGGTTTAGCATGAGAATTAGATTTCTGCAAACGCGTAAGCTATTGAAAAAGATCGATATTATTTATATGCTAACTATATCCCCTTTGTTTTCATAAGGATAAGATAATAATTTAGTCAATTGTAAAGTTCATTTTTAACACAATGTGCATTTAAGTGACGGATTTTTGATCGATAATGGTTCCTGAACTGCTGAATATATATTGTACTATAGCAATGAAATACATTAGAGCTACTTTTGTTTACGCGAAAAATGCACATCGAAATTGAACAGGTAAGAGGAATGTGATCAAGGGATATTTCATGACTAACGATGCATATAATCGAAAACTTACGACGTATACCGATAACAATCCTTATGCATCGCAAGTTATTTTTCGAAATTTACTGTGTAGTTTTTTTTCAGGTTTCCCATGCGTGCGGGGCAAACAGGTAGCCCTTATTACGTACGGTTTTAATGCGGTAGGGCTCGGTGGCGCTGTCCTGCAGTTTTTTTCGCAGGCGAGAAATCGCCACATCAACGCTACGATCCATTCCGTCGTAACTTACGCCGCGCAGATTTTTCAGCAATGCATCCCGGTCCATAATTTGCCCGGCATGAGTTGCCAGCTCCCACAGCAGGTCAAAATCTGCGGTTGAGAGCGCAATCAGCTCCCCGGAAAGCATAACCTGTCGGTTGGCCGGGTCGATAGAAAGCGTGCCGAACCGCATCGCCTTATGCGGCGTTAAAGAGGGCGCAGGCGCTTCACGCTCAGCGCTGGCACGCTGACGCAGATGAAGGCGCAAACGGGCAAGCAGGACCGCCGGCGGCGTGGTTTTCAGGATGTAGTCATTCGCGCCCATCTCAAGGGACAGAATATGATTCATATCGCTGTCGAGAGAGGTCAGCAGCACGATCGGGCCGTCCCATTTCGCGCGCAGATCCCGGCAAAGCGTCATGCCATCTTTTCCGGGCAGCATAATGTCCAGCAACACCAGGTCCGGATTTTCGCGGGTGACGACGTCTTCAGCGCGATCGCCACGAGGTTCGACAACCACTTCAATATCATGTTTACCCAGATAAGCGGCGATCAATTGACCCACTTCGGGTTCATCTTCAACATAAACAATCTTATTCATACTACGTCTGTCATCGCGAAAAACGTCAACATACACCGCACAACCTTAACCTTCCATTAATCTTTCATAATTAGCCGGAGTTCCGTTATCCTGCACGGGAATGTTATTTGATTGTTAAGGGAAAAGAATGGGGCTGTTGATCAAAGCCGCGCTGGGTGCGCTGGTCGTGCTGCTGATTGGGGTGCTGGCTAAAACGAAGAACTACTACATTGCCGGGCTTATCCCGCTGTTTCCCACCTTTGCGTTAATCGCGCACTATATTGTGGCCTCTGAGCGGGGTATAGAGGCGCTGCGTGCCACCATTGTATTCGGGATGTGGTCAATCATCCCGTATTTCATCTATCTGCTGTCGCTGTGGTACTTCACCGGTTTTCTGCGTCTGCCCCTGGCGCTGGGCGGGGCGGTGGTCTGCTGGAGCCTCAGCGCCTGGGTGCTCATCTTCTTCTGGAGCCGCTTTCACTAGCGCAGCGGGCGGCCACCGTCCACGGCAAACGTCCTTCCCGTAACGTAACAGCTGGTCAGCAGATAATCGATCAGGTCGATCACCTCTTTCTCGCCGGGCGCAATTTTCATCAACGATTTGTTAAGCGCCTGCTGACGATACTCGGCATCATCGCCCTCGTTAAATAAAATCATCGCCGGGGCAATCGCGTTGACTTTTACCTCGGGGGCCAGCTTGCGCGCGAACGAGCGAGTCATATTATCCAGCGCGGCTTTGCTGGCCGCGTAGGCAATGTGTTTATCGCTGCCTCGCTCCACCACGTAATCGGTGAAATGGATAATGTCGCCTGCGGCATGGCCGTGTCCGCGTAGCAGATCCTGTAGGGCATGGTTGAGCAGATAAGGCGCATTAACGTGGATCTGCATCATGCAGGCGAGCGTTTCGCTGAGCGAATGTCCTGCTTTTTCAGGAAGCCAGGTACTGGCGTTGTGAATAACCGCCCGCAGCCCGGGGGTGGTCGATTTCACTTTTTCCGCGAAAGCAAGAATACCTTCATCCGTGGAGAAATCCGCCTGAATGCAGACGGCTCCGGCATGTCGTAGCCCTTCAATGGAGGGATATTCCGTGCGGTAACTGACGATAACCGGATGGCGAAGATTGAGAAAGTGATGGGCGAGGGCGAGGCCGATGCGACGGCCTGCGCCAGTGATCAATATTGGGCGTTGCTGCGTGTGTCCCATCGTAATCTCCTTTTCAGTTCAACAATGGGACAGGCGGCGCTATCCCATTAACATCCACGTTGCCGGTACGGCAGCGACTAACAGCAAACCTATCAACGCCATTTCGCGGCGCTTAAGGGCATTATCAAGCTGATGCGTACGGCGAGCGTAGATAAATACCAGCAGGCCTGGCGCGTAGAGCACCACGGACAGCAGCAGATGCATCGGGCCGGAAGCATACAATAACCATAGACCGTAAATACAGGCACCTACGCCTACCGCATAGTGTGCCGGGCGGGTCGCAATTTTTAACAGATATGCGCCCACTAAGAAATAGGGTACCAGAATCATCTCGGAGGCGATGGTCAGCAGCGTGTTATAGTCCGAACCTGTGAGCCAGATCAGCACCAGACAGACCTGCACGCTGATGTTGGTGAGCCACAGAGAAGCCGATGGCGCACTGTTTTTATTCTGACGGGCAAACAGGCGCGGGAACGCTTTGTGCGTGGCGGCCAGGAACGGAACTTCCGCCGCCATAATGGTCCAGCTCAGGTACGCGCCGCAGACGGAGACAATCAAACCTGCCGCGATAACCACATCACCCCAGGGACCGAGCATTTTCACCATCAGCCCGGCCATGGACGGATTACGCATCTCCGCCAGTTCAGGGCGGGCCACCACACCGAGCGACAGCAGCGTCACCAGCAGATAAACGCCCAGCGCCGCCAGGACGGCCAGCAGTGTGGCGCGTCCCACGTCGCGTTTGTTACGCGCGCGGGCAGAGACCACGACGGCACCTTCAACACCGATGAACACCCACAGGGTAATCAGCATGGTATTTTTCACCTGCTCCCAGACGGGAACGCCCAACGCAATACCGCTGAAATCGAGCGTAAAGACATCGAGACGGAAGGCGAGGAAGGCCAGCACGACGAACAGGCCAAGCGGCACCAGCTTGGCCAGCGTCGCCACCAGGTTAATGCTGGCCGCGGTCTGAACACCGCGCAAAATCAACCAGTGAACAATCCACAGCAGCACCGAGGCGCCGACGATGGACTGCCAGGTATTGCCGTCACCAAACAGGCGCAGTTCGGGCGTATCGGTAAAGAAACTGAGCGCCGAGAAGACGATAACCAGATAGGAGACGTTGGCGATCACCGCGCACAGCCAGTAGCCCCAGGCGGAGCAGAAGCCAATCAGCTCGCCAAAACCTTCACGGGCGTAAGTGAATATTCCGCCGTCCAGATCCGGTCGGATACGCGTCAGCAGCAGCATGGCGAACGCCAGCAACAAAATCCCGACGCCGGTGATGCCCCAGCCAATCAATAATGCGGCCGGGCTGGCGACGGCCGCCATGTTCTGCGGCAAACTGAATACGCCCGCGCCCAGCATTGAGCTCAATACAAGTGCAGTTAACGCACTCAGGCCAAGTTTCTTTTCCATTGGCTTCCTGTTATGAAAAGTCCAAATCCAGAATAATTATTTCGCTAAGGCGCATAAAAATGGTGGATCACGCTAAGGCGCGGGATTTTACGGAGTGTGACGGATGCATGCAATGACATGGGGCAGAAATCAGAAAAAAAGTAACAAAAAAGGCGGCACTGCGCCGCCTTTATGAAACCGTTTTGTTACTTGTACAGATCGGCACTGATGGTCAGGTTGTTGCCACGTTCCTGCCACTGGCGGGTGATGTGGTAATACTTCGCGCCTTTCTTCGCAGCACGCTTCGCCACTTGATAGGAGATTTCTGTCATGTTGCCATAGTTGCCCGTAAACTTGATGCTGTCGAACGGCACCATCTGCGCGGCAGTGGCTTTGTTCAGCTCTTCAATTTTCGTGCCGTCTGGTAACGTAACGGTATAACGACCGCCTTTGGTGGATTGGGTTTCAAAGAAACGACCCACTTCTGCGCTTGGTGCCGCAGACGTTGCTACGCCCGGAATTTCAACTTTCTTCGCTTCTTCACCGCCTTTTGCTAACGCAGCACGACCGGCTTCTGAATCCGCTGGAATCGCATCCGGGCTTTGCACTACGCGTTTTTTCGCATCTTGCTTATAGATGAAGGCGGTAATGCGCTGGTTTCCGCCCTGGTTGGCATCAACCTGACGCACGATATAAAACGCGTAAGCGCCTTTTTCTCTCGCGGCTTTGGTGATGGCATCGTTAACTTCAGGCTGGCTGCGGTAGAAGCCCTGAACGGTCACGGTGTCATACGGTTCCAGCTGAACAGCCTGATCTTTCGGCAGTTCAACAATGCCGTTAATCACGCGGTTTTTCTGTTCATCTGCCTTTGGGGCATTCTCTTTGTACAGCGCAACAGTCACGCGCTGGTTACCGCTGTTGCCCTGATCGGACTGGTCAACAACGTAAAACGAGGCAGCGCCGTTTTTATCGGCGGCTTTTGATGCGGCGGCGACGGCATCGCCAATGGAATTATACCGACCCACAATGACCGTATGGTCAAAAGGTTTTAACGCTGCCGCTTGCTCCGGCGTCAACTCTGTCGCAGCATTCGCTGACAGGGCGGTCGCGGAAAGAAGTGCGGACGCCAGGAGTGTGTTCTTAAGCTTCATAAAAATAATCCTTCGCCTTGCGCAAACCATGTACTGGTGTTGTTGTTAATTTGAGACGGTCCCGATTATGGCATTTAACACCCGTCGCTGTCTGCGGCATTTTTCACAGCCTGTGCTCAGCAAAGGACCTGATTCGATAACATTTTGTGATATGTGGAAAAAACAGGCGTTTCACAAGAAAAACTGATTAAGCATATGACTTTTACAAGTTAATTTAATGTTAATGAGTTGTTCTTTTATGGCGCTATATCATGTTTTTACCGCTTCGCTTGCGCGATTTATCGGTCCTGAAGGCGAATTTAAGGTAAATATCTCTGTCAGTGACCCCGATCGCTTATTTTTCACAGATAAAATAAGAAATAGTGTTTTCTGGCGGTAGATCACGGGCGCTATTTTCAGTAGGTTATAGAAAGTTTGTTACTGTTTTATTTTCCGGGGTTAATCATTCTCCGTCGTTATCGCGATGGTGAAAATTGATACGAACCGCGGGCAATTATCGACAAACCATCATCACAAACCGATGGAAGGGAAAACTATGCGTATTGGGGTACCAAAAGAACGGTTAGCCAATGAAACCCGCGTAGCGGCAACACCAAAAACGGTGGAGCAACTGCTTAAACTGGGTTTTACCGTCGCGATTGAAAGCGGCGCGGGCAAACTGGCGAGTTTCGATGACGAGGCCTTTACTCAGGCTGGCGCGGACGTAGTGGACGGTGCTGAGGTCTGGCAATCACCCATTATTCTGAAGGTAAACGCACCGGAAGAGAGTGAAATTGAACTGCTGAACGCGGGCACGACGCTTGTGAGCTTTGTCTGGCCAGCCCAAAACCCGGAGCTGATGGAGAAGCTGGCGGCACGCGGTGTCACCGTGATGGCGATGGATTCCGTGCCGCGTATTTCGCGCGCGCAGTCTCTGGATGCGCTGAGTTCTATGGCAAACATTGCCGGCTATCGCGCCATTGTCGAAGCTGCGCATGAGTTTGGTCGCTTCTTTACCGGTCAAATTACGGCCGCAGGCAAAGTACCACCCGCGAAGGTGATGGTAATTGGTGCCGGTGTGGCAGGTCTTGCCGCTATTGGGGCCGCAAACAGCCTGGGCGCTATTGTTCGTGCGTTTGATACCCGGCCGGAAGTGAAGGAGCAGGTGCAGAGTATGGGCGCCGAATTCCTTGAGCTGGACTTCAAGGAAGAAGCGGGCAGCGGTGATGGTTACGCGAAGGTCATGTCTGAAGCCTTTATTAAGGCGGAAATGGCGCTCTTTGCGGCGCAGGCAAAAGAGGTGGACATCATTGTCACCACCGCGCTTATTCCGGGTAAACCGGCACCGAAGCTGATCACCCGTGAGATGGTGGATTCCATGCAGCCGGGCAGCGTGATTGTCGATCTGG
>ENA-UOZR01000601-UOZR01000601.1-food-metagenome-genome-assembly--contig:-NODE-601-length-12343-cov-4.147868_pt1 | contig 12343 bp, 12 predicted proteins | sample MGYA00249873_ERZ772733 | MGnify/ENA primary metagenome ERZ772733 (study PRJEB29005, sample SAMN08379462) | food metagenome | isolation source: cheese - non spiked | study: EMG produced TPA metagenomics... | reverse complement strand
GTTTGCGTTGGTTCCGCTCGGCTGGTCGACGTGGATCACCCGCTCGCTGGCCGATCAGGCAGAAAAAGCCGGATCCGTCCAGGTCGCCGTGATCCAACTTGCCAATACCTGCGGGGCAGCGGTGGGAGGCTATGCGCTCGATAACCTCGGACTGCTTTCGCCCCTGATGCTTTCCGGCAGCCTGATGCTGCTGACGGCGCTTCTGGTCACGATGAAGGTCAGAATACAGTGAGATTGTTGCCTGATGGCGCGCAGCTTTCAGGCAACATCGTTATCTGACGACTGAATCAATCAAAACCATTGTTTTCGGCGGTATGGGCAAACCATTCGCCGCTTTTCTTCACCGTACGTTTTTGCGTATCTAAATCTAACTGGACAAAACCGTAGCGGTTTTTATATCCGTTGAGCCAGGACCAGTTATCAATAAAGGTCCACATATGGTAGCCAAGACAATTACACCCTTCGCTAATGCCTTTATGTAGCCATTTAAGATGCGCAGAAACAAATTCAATACGGTAGCTGTCGTTGATTTGGTCCTGCTGAATAAAACGTTGCTCATTTTCGACTCCCATGCCGTTTTCAGAAATAAAACAGCGCGGGTTGCCGTAGTTATCACGCAGATTAGTAATAATATCGTATATACCTGGCTCGTAAATTTCCCAGCCACGGTAAGGGTTCATTTTACGCCCCGGCATTTCGTAATAATCAAACAGCCACTCCGGCATAAACGGCGCGTCAGGATTGACGGCAGTATCACGACATTTCACGCGGCGCGGCTGATAATAATTAATACCGAGCAGGTCGATTTTGCCATCGGCGATGAGCTGACTGTCGCCTGGCTGACATGCTGGGAGTTGATCGTACTCTTTTAGCAGCTCTATCAGATCCGCCGGATATTCACCTTTTAGCACCGGGTCAAGGAAGCTGCGGTTAAACAGCAGATCCGCATGGTGCGCAGCTTATACATCCGCTGGGTGTTGTGAGCGCGGATAAGAGGGCGTTAAATTCAGGATCACACCGATTTCACCGTCATAACTACCGGCGTGATATGCGCGTACCGCCGTGGAATGCGCCAGTACGGTGTGATACGCCACGGTGGCCGCGCGTTTGAAATCCACCACATTAGGGTAATGGAAGTCATACAGATAGCCGCCTTCTACCGGGACAATCGGTTCGTTAAAGGTGAACCAGTGCTTCACCCGATTGCCGAACAAGGTAAAACAGGTTTGTGCGTAGCGACCAAACGCCTCAACCACATCACGGTTTTCCCAGCCACCTTTCTCCTGCATCACCATCGGCATATCGAAGTGGAACAGGGTGATAAATGGCGTAATGCCTTGCGCCAGCAGCTCATCGATGACGTTGTTATAGAAATCAACTGCCTGCGGGTTGACGTCGCCAGTACCGTCCGGGATCAGTCGTGACCAACTGATTGAAGTGCGGAAGCTGTTGTGCTTCAGCTGTTTGAGCAGTGCGATGTCCTGTTTCCAGTGCTGATAAAAGGTCGAGGTGTTCGCCGGGCCAACCCCCTGATGGAAACGCCCAGGCTGGCGGTCGAACCACACGTCCCATGTCGTCTGGCTTTTGCCGCCGTTCAGACTATCCCCTTCGGTTTGCAGCGCCGAGCAGGCACTGCCCCACCAAAAGTTTTCGGGAAAACGGTATCGCATTATCTTGCTCCTTGATGTGTTTCATTTCCCTACACAATAGGCGATTTTGCAAAACAGAAACCGGTTACAGCACTCGTTTTTCAATGCGATAGTTACAAATCCGGGCATTCAACTTTGCCCAGCGCTTCCCAGTAGTTGTTCTGATTGTTTCTTTGTATTGCCAGAATGGCTTCGCGGATGTGTTGCTGATTACGGGTATCAGCCATAATCGTTTTTTCCCACACCTCATCCGATGGCGACCCCTGCGGGGTACAAATCTTGCGTAAATCCTTCAATACGGTGTTTTTTTCATGAACGGACTGTAGAGAGCCATAAGCCGAATCGGCCTGCGCCAAACCCGGCAGCATGAAAAGAATGGCAATAAGCGGAAAAACGGCTTGTTTCATGATAATAATCCTTGTTGTCGATGCGCATCATCTCAAGAGTAAGTGTAGACGGCATGCGCCTCACTCATCAGCCTGTGTTAATTTCTAAAAAGAAAATCAGCCAGAAGTTTTAGTTTTTCAGGAGGATATGATGCAAATACAGATTACAGATACCATTACTGAAGACGATCAAAATGCTCTGCTTGTTGGATTGCGCGCCTACAATCGCCAGTTCCTGAGGACCACCAATTTTGGCGACCTGGCGGTGTACTGGCGCGATGAGCACAATAAAATACTGGGCGGGCTGATCGGTAAAATCAAAGGCGAATGGCTGTGCATTGATTTCCTGTGGATGCATGACTCGCTGCGTAAAGGCGGTTACGGCACAAAGTTGATGCAGGCCGCTGAACAGACGGCGCGTGAGAGAGGATGCCTGCATGCGCTGGTGGACACGATGAGTTTCCAGGCGCTGCCGTTTTATCAGAAAAACGGCTATCAGTTGCAAATGACCCTCGATAACTTTCCAGAAACCGGTTCCGCGCGCCATTATTTGTCGAAAACGTTTTGATGACCGGAAGGACTGCAAAAGGGATGACCTAACGGCACATTCCGACTCATTTTCCTTTTCGCATTATGCTTTTTTCTTCTTGCTGATGCTTTTTCGTTTTTTAAACCGCAGCGGCCTTCCCGCTATAGTCATTTCATTACTCATCAGGCGGTTATTGCAAAAGGATAAAACGTGAAACTGAAAATACCTTATTTCGGGGCTGGGGCGGCGTTATTACTGGCGGGATTATTGCTGGCAGGATGCGATCAGCAGAACAATGATGCAAAGCATATTAAAGTGGGCGTGATTAACGGTGCAGAGCAGGATGTGGCGGAAGTCGCGAAGAAAGTCGCTAAAGAAAAATATGGCCTGGAGGTGGAATTGGTGGGATTTAGCGGTTCTCTGCTGCCCAACGATGCCACTAATCATGGTGAGCTGGATGCCAATGTCTTCCAGCATCGTCCGTTCCTTGAACAAGATAATAAAGCGCACGGCTATAAGCTGGTAGCGGTGGGCAATACCTTTGTGTTCCCGATGGCGGGTTATTCGAAGAAAATCAAAACTGTTGATGAACTAAAAGACGGTGCGACGATTGCGATACCTAACGATCCGACCAACCTTGGACGGGCGCTGTTGCTGCTACAAAAAGAGAAGTTAATCACTCTGAAAGCGGATACCGGCCTGCTGCCAACGGCGCTGGATATTACGGATAATCCGCGACATCTGAAAATTATGGAACTGGAAGGGGCGCAGCTACCGCGCGTGCTGGACGATCAAAAAGTGGATGTGGCGATTATCAGTACCACCTACATCCAGCAAACCGGGCTTTCTCCGGTACATGACAGCGTATTTATCGAAGACAAAAATTCACCGTACGTGAACATTCTCGTGGCGCGAGAAGACAATAAAGATGCCGAGAATGTGAAAGAATTCCTGCAATCTTATCAGTCACCGGAAGTGGCGAAGGCGGCAGAAACTATCTTTAACGGCGGCGCAGTTCCGGGCTGGTAATCGTCACCCGTTGCCGCGCCGGTTGGGGTTAAACCGCTCTGGCGCGGCGACGTGAGTCCATTGAGATAAGCACTACCGATGAGAGGATCAAAAGCGTACCCAGCCAGTCTGGAAGGGTAAAGGTGATGCCTAACAGCAGCAGGGACAGCAACGCACTGCTCAACGGTTCCGCGCAGCTTAAAATGCTCGCTTTCGGTCCGCCAATCATCTGCGCGCCTTTCAGGTACAGGCTAAACGTGAGTGACGTGCCGATGACCACCAGATAGAAAAACGCCAGAATTAAACTGCCATTCACCACGAAATGAGTTCCCTGCCCGGCATAGAACGGCAGTAGGATCATTCCACCGATTAACATACTCCAGCCGACGACCGGCAACGTGCCGTAGCGCGCGATGAGCGTTGAGGGGTAGGTGGTATAGAACGCGGCGGCAAACGCCGAGGCTATTCCCCAAAACAGCGCGGCAGCTGAGATAGATAACGACGTCGGGTTACCGTGGGTGACCAGTAAGAAAGTACCGATGAGCGAGGTGAAGATCGCCGTCAGCACTAAAACCCCCGGCCGCGCTTTGCGCACCACGGAGAACCACGCCACGATAATGGTCGGTGACAAAAATTGCAGCACCGTCGCGGTGGCGGCGTTGGATTTTTCGATGGTCAGCAGGAAGGTTAGCTGTACGGTGAGTGCCCCGACCACGGAAAAAATCAGCAGGCTGATGGCGTCCTTGCGGTTTTTGATAATGGAGAATACGTTGTCGCCGTGAACGAAAGAGAGCATCAGCAGAATTAGCCCCGCGAAAATCAGGCGCGTCATGGTCAGAAACTGCGACGACATCTGGCTTTGTTCCATGATGTACTGCGCGCAAACGCCTGAACTTCCCCATAATACGGCGGCAATCAGGACGTTCATCATCCCTCTTCTGGTGGAACTCATCTTTCCCTCTGCATGTTGTTTTGTTTTATTTGTGTGCAGGCATCATAGCAGAGATAGCGAAGCGAGTGAGACATGACGGGCACAGCCCCCCACACCGCAGGGGGCTTCGGCAGTCATCTTACGGCGCAATCGGCGTCAGATAATCCAGTCGTAGCGGTTCGGCCAGCAGCTCGTTCATTTGCAGAATAAACGTCTGGAAATGGGGCAGGGCGATATGCTCGTCCAGACCGGCCTGACCGCGCCAGGATTCACGAACGTAGAAGACATCCGGTGTGTCGCGCAACTGGAACAGGGCATACTCAATATTGCCCGGCTCCTGGCGCGTGGGCAGCAGCAGAGCCTGCAGCGCCTGTTTCAGTGCGTCGATTTTCCCCGGTCTGGCTTTCAGTACCGCAATAATTGAAATCACCTCTGAATCAGACATGTTAAAACCCCTCCAGCACAATCTTGCCGACTGAACGACCGGTTTCAATTTGCGCGTGCGCTTTTTGCAGATTCGCCGCGTTGATTGCGCCAAAATGCTCGCCCAGCGTGGTGCGAATGGTGTTGTCATCGATCAACTGTGCCACGCGGGTTAATAGCTGATGCTGCGCAATGATGTCGTGGGTGGTAAACATCGAACGGGTAAACATAAATTCCCAGTGCAGCGAAATGCTTTTGGCCTTCAGTGGACGTGCATCGAGGGTTTGCGGATCGTCAATCAGCGCCAGTTTGCCCTGCGGCGCCAGGGCGGCAATAATTTGCGGGTAGTGCTGCTCGGTATTGTTCAGGCTGGCAACGTGCGTCACCTCTTTAATGCCTATCCGAGCCAGCTCTTCCATCAGCGGCTTGCTGTGGTCAATCACATGATGAGCGCCTGCTTCACGTACCCATTTCTGGCTCTGTGGACGTGAAGCGGTACCGATGACTGTCATTTTGGTCAGCTTACTGGCCAGTTGCGTCAGGATAGAACCGACGCCGCCAGCAGCGCCAACAATCAATAACACATCATTTTCATTGCCATTTTCCTCAACGCCCAGACGGTCGAACAGCATTTCCCAGGCGGTGATGGCGGTCAGCGGCAGTGCCGCAGCAGAAGCATTGTCCAGCGATTGCGGCTTCAGCGCGGTAATACGTTCATCAACCAGCTGAAATTCACTGTTACTGCCAGCGCGACCCAGCGCACCGGCGTACCAGACTTCATCGCCAGGAGCGAACAGGGTGACTGCTTCACCCACGGACTTCACTACGCCAACGGCGTCCCAACCCAGCACGCGGGGCACATCAGCGTTAAAACCTTCGCGGACCTTGGTGTCAACGGGATTGACGGAAATGGCCTTCACTTCAACCAGCAGATCGTGCCCGGAGGCGACGGGCATGGGCAGGTCAATCTCTTGTAAAAATTCAATGTTACTGCCGTCGGTTGCGGCGCGGGTAATAGCGATGGCTTTCATAATCTCTCCGGTTAATAAACCTTCTATCTGTTGAATAATTCGATGGTAAACCGGTAGCAGAACGGGAAAAATAGCCCTTCGGCGACAGGACTTATACTCGGGGAGTGAAAATGTTTCGGCTTGAATATCTCACGTTGTTTGTCCGCGCCGCGGCGCTGAATAGTTTTAGCGATGCCGCACGCGAAGTCGGCGTTCAGCCTGCTCAGGTCAGTTCTGCTATTAAGCGCCTGGAATCTACGCTGGCTATCCGCTTGTTCGCCCGCTCCACGCGCAGTCTGCGCCTGACGCCGGAAGGTGAGGTCTGGCTACCTTATGCCCGCCAGATGCTGGACGTGATGCATGCCGGACTGCAAAAAATTCAGACCCCGGAAGATGAAGTTTCAGGCACGCTGCAAATCGCCGTACCTTCCGATCTCGGTCGGAACCTACTGCTGCCGGTCTTTCAGTCGTTTCGACGCCGCTATCCCGCGCTGCGCCTGCGGATTTTTTTCTCCGACCAGGTGACGGATGTCTTTAAAGACCCCGTCGATGTAGCGTTTCGCTATGGCAACACCGAAGACGCATCTTACATTGCGCTGCCTGTCGCACCGGGTAACCGGCGCGTGCTGGTGGCATCACCGGAATGGGTTGTGCAAAACGGCGCGCCGCAAACTCCGGATGATTTAACACAGCTCAACGCCATGACCTTCGTCTTACGCGGACGCCTGCACGATCGCTGGACGTTTACGCATAACGGCGAGGTTAGCAGTGTGCAGGTTAACGGCACCATTATGAGCGATGATGCTGAAGTAATCCGACGGCTGGCGATTGCCGGAGAAGGCATCGCGTACAAGTCGTGGCTGGATGTCAGCGAGGATGTGCGTGATGGACGATTGCAGCTACTGATGCCTGATTACCTGGGCGAGAAAGCCCCGCTGAATATGATTTGCCCACATCGTAAGCAGCTTTCAACGGCTGTCCGTCTGCTGCATGACGCCGTGAAGGCGCGGTGTGACACGTTGACGCAAAGCTAATAAGTACTTTGCGCCAGCATGTCATCGTGTCGTTACTCAGTCTTTTTTCGCAGCGTTTGCAAAGAAGATATCAGACTGAATGTCCTTAGTGCGGATGGTAAAGAGCTGATTAGTCAGATCTTCCGTCAGCTTCTCGGCATCGGCCATGATGCGCAAGTTGAAGTCATTCAGCATCTTATCTGCGGCAGGTTTATCAGTTTTCGCTATCTTCAGATATTTTGCTTCGACCTCTTTTTGCTCCTTCGCCACTTTATCTTCCCATGCTTTGTAGGTTTTTTTGACGATTGGCGCGAGCTTCGGATAATCGGTCATCGTCAGCGTCTGTAACTTACGGTATTTCCAGTAAATGGACTGATCGTCCGCTTTATCGGTACCCATCGTATAGTTTGCCGGATACGCTTTCAGGCCGCTGTAGTACGGAACAAACGCGGTGAGGTCGGCCATACCCAGACCAATGTAGGTCGTTTCACCAATCTCTTTTGGCAACCACGGACGGACCTGCATCACGTGTGCTTCATAGGTGCGGAAGACACTAACCGGACGCCATGGCTCTTTGCCGTTCAGACCGTTGGTGTACGGATCATGGCTGGTGCCTTCGTAATGGTTACGCAGCACGGCCTTCACATCGTCCAGCGTCATCTTCTTCTCTGGTGTCATGAACACCGGGAATTCGCGCCCTTTGGCCATATCCTGATTTACGGAAGGATTGAACTCTTTCTGGATGGTCCATACGCGAGGATCGTTATACGTGCGGTCACGCTCATCATCACGGGTATAGGCTTTGGAGAAGTTGAATTTGCCATCTTTTGCCGGTTCGTACAGACCTTTTTCGGTCGCAAATTGAATCAGGTTTTTTGACGCCATCATGTCCGGGTTTTTAGGGTCGTAATCCTGTAAGCGGCCCTGATTACCGGTGGCAAAATATTGGTTATTCGGCAGGCGCTGCGCCATCCACTGGTGACCGCTGCCGGTTTCCAGGTACCAGATTTCGTTATCGTCGGCGACGGCCACGCCAAAACCTTCCCCAGCGCCGACGGTCTCAACGATATGACCCAGTAACGCCACGGCTTCACGCGCGGTTTTGCTCTGGGACAACAGAATATCCGGGATATCATCTTCGGTGATCCCTTTATCCTCAACGTAGGGGTCGGCAGCCAGCGCTTTTGCTGAGGCAAAAATAGATTCTGTACCGCTCACGCCAACGCCCAATTCGTTAAATCCGGTCGCGCCGTGCAGTTGGGTTTTCCAGTTTGGAACGGTGGTATAACGCAGAGAGTTTTTGGGTAGCGGCCAGGTAAAGTCATTTGCGCCATTATGTGCTTTGGTGCTGTATACCCCGGTCTGATTCTGCTTGGCCGGATGAATGACAAAATGCTGCGCTTTCAGGGCATCACTGTCAGCGCTACGGGCTACCAGCATGGAGCCGTCCGCTGATGCTTCATTACCGACCAATAGGGTCGTACAAGCAAAACCTGATGAAACAACGGCCAAATTTATAGAAAGTGCAATCAGGCACTTTTTAAAAGTAAACATTACGTATCCCTCATATGTACGCCAAAAATACACCGGAAACACACCGTTTCCTGAAATGCGATAACGCCTGAACGCTCAGACATTGCTCGCGAGAGAGATAAACGCCCCTGTCCACGTCTTCTCCAAATATCCATCCGTAGGTTGAAGTCTTCTGGGCAAAATAAAACGCCCATTTCGCTTAATTATTGCGCAATGGATATCGTGGTATTCAGGATGTTTCCTGATTCGGGATGAAGAATAGCAATGGGATATGAGTGGATTCAGTGACCCATGTCGCGTAAGTCGATGATGGCAAATATGAATTCTATTGAAGGGGGCGTGCTTTTTGTATCCGGATATGACGTTACCTTTTGCGGCAATACAGCGAGGGGACATTTGAGCTGGCAAAAATCCATGCGCCCTTATACTCCTCCATGACCAGGCTCAGGTTTCGCCCGCTTTGACGGTAAAATCCGGGTAATGTATTGTTAATATCAGCTTCATCGGCGCTATCAGCGAAGGTTTTGACCACCTGCATTGCCTGTAGCACTCGGGCTTCGTGCTGCCGGGTATAACTGAAATAGATGTTCCTGCTAATGTCTGAGGTATTACGTCCGTACAGTTTTCCGGTAATGGTCGCTAGCCCTGCATCTTTGTACATCCGAAATGAAACCGTACCAGCAAAGCGGTTGCTGCCAATATTCCATTCGACATTTCCAACGCAATTTAGCTGCTTTTCGGCATAGCGTGAATGCCATAGCCATCCGCCTGAGCCGAGCAATGTCGCCACGCCGATTACGATTAAAATAAGGTGGTGTATTTTTTTCATTGCCCGCGCATCCAGTAATAATGGGTAGTACAAAACGCGTGCGCATCTACCCGTGCATCTTTATCACAAACAAATGCCACGATCCTCTCCGCTTTACGGTAGCCGGAAAGGAAAACATGCTTGTTGTTTTCACAGAGAGAAGGGTGCAGTTGCATCAGATTGAAATAATTTTCCTGATCGTGATCATTCAGTGAGTAATAAATTTTACAGTTTTGCCGAGATGGGACCTGCATAGAAACAGAAATGAATTTACTAAACGGCATAACAGGACGTGTCTGATACCACACCAGCCAGATAATCAATGTGGCAATAACGATACCAGCGCTAAATATAATATTCCACCAGGGGACCCGCGTCGTTTGTTGTGCCGCGGGAGGAATTATCTTTGGGGGCGCGTATTCCTCTATTAGCGGTGACTGGAAAACTTCACTCTGAGGATGCGTTATCGCCTCTACCTGCGTATTTCCATTTAATCTGAGTCCACGTCGTGAAATAGTTTTCACCGTATCACGTGGCAGACCCACATCCGCCAGCGCGTTACGTAGCGTCAGAATAGCCTGGTAAAATGTGTTGGTTGTGGTCACGTTATTTCTCTCACCCCAACCCACTTTTATCAATGTGTTCTGCGAAACAATGTCACTTGCGTGAGTAATTAAATAGAGAAAGCAAAGCGAAGCTGGGAGCTGAAGTTGTATTGCGCGCCCGGTCTGACGATTGACCAGACTTTTGCTGTCAGGATTAAATTCGACCAACTGATTGATAAGGTACAAATGCCCAGCCCACAGTAACTATAACGTATCACCGCGTGTGCCTACACATACCTTAAATTTTACATCCAAATCGTGAATATGCCTCACTCTTTGTACGTGATCGAAGATAAGAATTTCACTTAAGGATTAAAAACACTTTAAATACAATGTGTTACGTTTGTAAATTCTTAGGTGAGTATTAACTAATGTTAAATAATGAGAATTCATTACAGTTTTATCTGAATTCTCATTATATTTATCAACAGCACTTCAAGGGGGATTGAGTTATCAGGATTGTGTAATTAATAAGAGCCCCTTTCATTGGTTAATTTTTAGCAAATAGTGCTTTTTTAATTTTTATTCTGGGATTTGGATTTATGCATAAAATTCCTAATGCCCAGACTGTTATTCTGAGATAAAGCAGAAAAAAGCTTAGCGAAATCGCATTGCTTACAGCCTATACATAATAGCGTATCAGGAGTTTATTACATTTTTTAAGTGTCACTGTTATTAACTGACAAGGAATGTCATACGTGTCGGATTGACACATTTATTTACCAATGAAATATTTATGGAAAAATAACAGGAGTCATTTTTGATGAAGAGATCACCATCACAGAGTGTTCGTTGCATAAGCTGTGAATTATCCTGTCAATTATTTCCGGATACTGTGGTACGCGCCAGCTACTGTCACCGAGCCACTTTTGCGATCTGGCCAGAGGGAAATAGTTTTCTGCAAAAAGGAATTATTGAAAAACTTCTCCTTAATAATCAAAATCATTTGTCGCGTGGGTTTATTTTTGTGGACTTTTCCTTCCCAAACCTGCGCCTGTTCGCCGATCCGCAATGGGTTGACCGGCTGGCCTACAGCGGTATGTATATTGTGTTGATAGCGGACAGGAATCTCGCGCCGTTAGCCAACTACTGGCTGTCGAAAAGCAATAAAATACAAGGGATTATATATTCCGATGATGATGATGAAGTTCAGCATCAGAAAATTCGCCGATTATTTACCGGCCACCTTGCGAACAGTAAACGCGGACGCTCACTCAACTATACAGAAATGATATTACTGAAGCGGTTTGTGTCAGGGAAAAGTATTCAGCAAATTACCAAAATAGATAATATAGATATTAAGAAAATATATGTCTACAAGCTCAGGCTTGAAGATAAATTAGGCCATAGCATTCATCAAATACTGTCGAATATTTTATAACGCATTTTTGATTCTTACTATTTTCACATCTTTGCGATGTGGTGGACGCCCTACGCCCGAAAGCAGGAGGCTATTATGAAAAAACCTAAGCATTACTCACGCATTGCGATAGCGGTATCAACCGCGTTAACGTCAATGGTATTTTCAACCCACGCGGCCTGGATTGATATTGATAGTCTTCCTGCCAGTGGATTGGTGAGCAGTCTTTCGCCGGAGTTGCAGGCTTTATTTCCTGCACAGACGAATGACAGTTTCAAAAAAAACAGCGAAACGCCGAATTATGTTTATCAGTGGAGTGCCGGTACCATTCCCGTTTATGGTCATGGATTAACGCTGAATGGGCCAGGAGGAGAAGCCTTCGAACACACCATTACCGTTATTCAGAACAGCGCGACGGGTAGCCCGGGCGTTATTTTCGGTGACGACCTTACGATTCGCACACAGTCAAAGAATGCCGCTAATAATGGTAAAGATGTTGACGGTATCCGCACGCACGGGGCTAATACGCCGGATAATCCAGTCTTTATTATCACCGGGGATCGCACCAGTATTTATGTGGACGGCCAGGATGGTGATGGTATTAACGCCGGATACAACGCCATCGGTCAGGGTGGGATAGGCTCAGCAAACATCTACGTCGGCGACGATCTGTATATTCAAACCACCGGTAACCAGGGACGTGGCATCACCGCCAATGCGTTTAGAGACGCAACGCTTGCCAAAAATACGATTATTGTCGGCGATCGTGCCCACATTGTGACTACCGGTAACAGCTCAGAGGGAATCCGCTCCGGACAGAGCGGGTCCTCAATCCGCCTTGGCAATGACGCCACCATCGAGACATCGGGCACTTCCTCAATAGGGGTCTACGCCGCCTCATCTTCCAAAACGGAACTGGGCAATAACGCCACTATTTCGGTGAGCGGAGCCAGCGCCCATGCGGTCTATTCCTATAATGCGACGGTGAATCTGGGTGATAATGCGACGATTCGTGTTAACAGCATCGATAAAGTTTACTCATTCAGCAAGGCCCCACGCGGCCTGTATGCGATTTCACGCGGCACGGT
>ENA-UOZR01000594-UOZR01000594.1-food-metagenome-genome-assembly--contig:-NODE-594-length-12529-cov-5.711720_pt1 | contig 12529 bp, 14 predicted proteins | sample MGYA00249873_ERZ772733 | MGnify/ENA primary metagenome ERZ772733 (study PRJEB29005, sample SAMN08379462) | food metagenome | isolation source: cheese - non spiked | study: EMG produced TPA metagenomics... | reverse complement strand
ATTTCAATTTTAATTTGCGTATAATAAGAGTATTGATTTGGAGGGATTGGGTTGCAAAAAGAAATAGGGTTTCATGATCGGCTAAGCACGGCGATGTTTTTAACGTTTCTTGGTGGCTTCTTAGATGCGTATTGTGTGATTTTACGTGGTGGCGTCTTTGCGAGTGCACAGACCGGTAATATCGTGTTCATCGGCTTAGATATCGCAACGAACCAGTGGGCACAACTTCCTGAAAAGATATTACCCATTATCTCATTTGGGTTTGGGGTTATTATTGTGCAGCTGGCGAAGCGGCATTTTAACACTGGTGGGTTGAATGTTTGGCGGTTGTGGTTATTAGGTTTTCAAATTATTGCTTTAGTAGTAGTTGGTTTTTTATCAACCGCGATTCCCAACATGTTTGTGACACCGATTCTGTCGATGTCGATGGCCATGCAATTAGCGAGTTATTCAACGGTTAATGGCTATCCATATGCGAATGCTTTTACGACCGGCAATTATAAGAAATTAATCGAAAATACTTATCTATATTTAGCGACCAAAGAAAAAAACTACCAACAAAAAGCCCGGTACTTCGGGTTAATTGTTGGTAGCTTCTTCATTGGTACTATTAGCTCAGGGTTAATTGTTAAGTTAATCAATGTGCGCACTGCATGGATAGCTGCGATTATGTTGACGGTGTTCTTTGGTTTTCAATTGTATTTTACAGAAGAAGTGATTGCTGAGACCAAACATATGCAACGTTAGCCGTAATAATAAACAATTAACATGGCAATGAAATATGCGCCGCAAACAGCAGTGCTAATCCAACTGGCAATCATAATGATGGGATGCGCAATAAAGGCACGCATGACAAAGAGAAACAAGGTTAAAATAGCATACTTAATACAGCTGACCTTTAGCTGTTCAAAATGAGGCTTATTCAAAAGAAAGATCCACTAAATAAAGTTGACGGTCACTAAGATGGGCGGTAGTAATCCACACATCTTGGAAGCCGTCTTTTTGTTTTTCTTCGGTTTGTTGATAAAAAGTCGTCAATAAGTCATGGTGTTCTTTGACGTACTCGGGGTCAATCCGGTTAACGTGTAGCCGCATATCAGGGAACAGTTTCTCGGCATCTGGCAGATCGACTTGGTCACTAATGCCAAAGCGAATCACGTTCGCATATTGAAACGGTTCTAGAACCACTTCATCAGGATGTTCTTGGATGTAAGTTAAGATGGTTGTTAATGCAGACATAGTCATGCTTCCTTTCTAGTCGTTTAAAAAATCGTAAAGCCAGCAGTAATGTTATTCAACATGTGTAAGGCAATATTACTCTTAATATTATGGGTGCGATAGTAGACGATAGCCAGAATTAGGCCAAGCAGTGCTTTTGAAATGAAATAAATCGGATCAGTTGCGCCGTGCATCAATCCGAATAAGATAGCACTTAACCCGATTGAGATGATTGGTGTGCCTGGGAAAAACCAATTCATTAGGAACCCTCTGAAAAGTAATTCCTCCATAATCGGACCTAAGAATAGGGCGTATGGTAGCATGAAAATACCAATCGTCTGAAAGACTGAGGTTAGTGCATCAACATTGGCATTACCGGTAGCATGCATAAACGGGATCGTACCGTTATTGACAGCAACCATCGCAATAAAGCCAATCAACATTGTCCACCAAGTCTGTTTGGTGAAGGGTTGGTCATAACGCGTTGATTTAATTTTTTGGTAGTAATACCACATCAGGGCAGTAATGCCGATAGTCGTGATTAGAAAAAGCCAACCAAAGACTAAAATTAGATGGGTTGTCTGTTGAGCCGTAGGGAGCAATGTTAAGCCACTGACAATCATTAAAGGAACTTGTTGGATGATAATCAGAAGCAAAAAGGCAATCCCATGTTTGACGTGTTTGATAAGCGCCACCTCCGTGTGCTTATCATAGCATATTCCCGTGAATGAATAAAAGATTGAATGCGGATTGCTGTTCAAGGCACGATGCTTTATGTTAGATTAAAACAGTTAAGAAAGGGGTGTTTGGATGTATTTAGCAATTAAAGAAATTAAACATGCTAAATTACGTTATTCGTTGATCATTTTTACGATTTTTCTAATTGCATATTTAATCTATTTTTTAACGGGGTTGGCATATGGGCTAGCCAATAATAACCGTTCGGCAATTGATCAATGGCACGCCAAAGAAGTTGTTATTAGTCTGTTTGCGAATAAAATCTTGGCTGCTTCTGAATTAGATGTTGATCAATTACCCTCTATTAAAGGTGCACAGAAAAATCATGCGCAACTTGCTCAGATGATGGGTGTTGTGAGTAGTTCAGGTTTAAGTAAGCAAAATACGAGTGTTTTTGGTATCGATTTTGATGCTTTTTTGAAGCCTAAGTTGCAAAAAGGACGGTATCCTAAAAAGGCAAATGAGATTGTGGTCGACGACGGCTTACAAGGAATTGCTTTAAACCAACAAATTAAATTGAATGGGCGTCAACAAAAGTACAAAATTGTTGGGATTACGACGAACCACCGCTATAATACGCAACCGGTGACTTATTTGCGGTTGACCGATTTTAGCCGAATGCGCTACGGCACTGATCAGATTACGCGCATTAATGCTTTAGTATTAAAGGGAAACGCGCGGATTAAGACAACGGATCAGCTGACCAAACTGACAATTCCAGAATTAATCGATAAGATTCCGGGGTATGGTCCACAGGTTAAGACGTTTGGTTTGATGATTGGCGCATTGCTAGTCATCGTCGCCTTTATCGTTGGGATTTTCATGTATATTATTACTATTGAAAAAACGGCCGTATACGGGGTTATGCGAGCACAAGGGATTTCAGGTGGCCAATTAGTTGGTAGTTTAATGTGGCAATCTGTATTCTTAGGGGTGATTGGGATTGGCCTTGGTTTGTTGTGTAACGCATTGACAACATTGGTATTACCAGCGGCGGTGCCGTATACAAATAATCCTTTACTAATTGGGGCCTTTTCTGCTGTTTTACTTGTGATGACAGTCATTGGCGCTTTATTCTCAATTTGGCGGATTCTGAAGATTGATCCGCTTGATGCGATTGGAGGGGCATAGGATGGCTTTAATGCGTTTAGAAAAAATCGTCAAAAAATTTGGCACAGGCGACCAGCAAACCACAGCTTTAGATCAAATCGATTTAACGATTGAAAAGGGCCAGTTCATTGGTTTAACCGGACCATCTGGTTCTGGGAAGACGACCTTATTAACGATTATGGGTAGTTTACAAGGCCCAACGAGTGGGAAGCTCTTTTTTAAAGATCAAGAGATTAGTCAATTAAGCGAAAAACAGCGGTCTGCATTACGGTTTAACGATTTCGGCTTTATATTACAAAGTTCGAATCTGGTTCCATTTTTAACGGTTGAAGAACAATTCGAACTAGTCGATCGATTACGTGAAAAGCAAGCGCCACAATCAGCTGAACAACTATTAACCAATTTAGGTGTTTGGGATCAACGACGTCAGTACCCAACGAGCTTATCTGGTGGTCAGCGTCAACGAGTTGCGATTGCTCGGGCATTGTATGGTCAGCCAGATTTGATTTTTGCGGATGAACCAACCGCTAGTTTAGATAGTAAACGGGCCTTACAGGTTGCTGAGCAGCTGGCTAAAATCACGAAAGAGACGGGACAGACGATTGTGATGGTTTCCCATGATGAACGCGTCTTGGATTATACAGATCATCAATACGTGATGCGCGATGGTAAACTGACATAATGCGACTCATAATCATAAATTTTGACTAATGTTGGTTAGCTATCCTATCATATAGGTAGACCAATAAGAAGGAGTGATTTTGAATGACAGATAAAGAAAAGTTAGATGGCATGAAAGACCAAGTAACCGGTAAAGTACAAGAAACAGCCGGTAAGGTGACTGGTGATCGCGAAACTGAGGCCAAAGGTAAAGCAAAGGGCTTTATGGGTGAAGCTAAAGAAAAATTAGCGGATGCCAAAGACAAAGTTGCTGAAAAAACCAATGACGTGATGGATGATATTAAAGAAAAAATGGACAAAGACGATAAATAGCGCCTTTTAAAGGGAACCGGCAGACGATAGCCTGCCGGTTCTTTTTTTGTGGATTTAATGCTTGCATGAGTGCCTAAGTTGGCGTATTATGACATTACGTCACAATTATGACGCTCTGTCATTAATTTTCAGAAAGGAGTATCGAAATGCCGAAGAAAACATTTTTTAGATTACCTGAGGAAAAGCAACAACGACTGATTCAAGCTGCGCATGCTGAGTTTTCACGGGTACCGTTTAATGAAGCATCTGTCAGCAACATTATTAAAACGGCGGAGATTCCGCGAGGCAGTTTTTATCAGTACTTTGAAGATAAGGCGGATATTTTTTTCTACGACCTTAGCTTATTACGCGACAGTTCAAAGCAGGATTTAGAAAAGAGTCTGTTGGCTGTTCATGGTGATCTATTCAAGGCAATTCGCCAATTCTTTGCTGAAATGGCAGAAGAGATTATTAATGGTGAAAATGCACAATTTTACAAGCACCTCTTCTTACATATGGATTATAAGAACCGGCGCAAGATGTTACCAGAATTAATGCATGCCAAACAAGTAGATGGGATGCGCTTTTTAGAAGAAAACGTCAATTACGACTTGCTCAAGATTAACGCAGATCAACCCGAAGCGCTTAGAATTTTATTTCATGAGTTGATGACGACGGTCTTTCAAAGTATTGCAGCGTATTATCTGCAACAAGAAAGTGACCATGCGATTACAATTGAACAGGTCCAAGAACGCTTCGAATTAGTATTAGGCTGGTTAGAAACAGGGGCCAGCAAACAAGGATAAGGAAAGAAGGGACACACAACATGCTTAAACTTGCAAAGAAAAGAATGTCAGGTTGGGCCGTCTTTGGTGCGGTTTTATTCATGACGATTCAGGTTGTCAGTAACCTTTATTTACCCAATTTAACCTCCGACATTGTCAATGACGGGATTGCTAAGGGGAATATTGATTATATCTGGCAAGCAGGCTTTAAAATGTTAGGTTTTTCATTAATTAGTATTATCGCGGCCGTCTGCAACGTTTATCTTGCGGCACGGACGTCACAAGGCTTAGGCCAAAAATTACGTTCAGATATCTACCGGAAGGTCATCAACTTCTCACACGATGAAATGGATCAAGTTGGGACGTCTTCACTAATTACGCGGACGACTAACGATGTGGTGCAGATTCAAAATGTGGCAATGATGTTCTTACGGATGATGATTATGGCACCTATCATGTTGATTGGCGCAAGTTTCTTAGCGTATCAAAAAGATGCGCAACTTACATCCATTTTCTTGGTTGTCTTACCAATCATGGCACTCTTCATTGGTGGGGTGATGTACTTCGCTGTGCCATTATTCAAGGCAATGCAGAAAAAGACAGACCGGATTAACTTAGTTTTCCGGGAAGGTTTAACCGGGGTTCGGGTCATTCGAGCATTCCGCCGCGACAAGTTCGAACAAGAACGTTTTGATGAAGCTAATACTGACTACACGCAAAATGCGAAGAAAGTTTATAGTATTATGTCAGTGATGTTCCCAGCAATGACGTTAATCATGAGTGGAACTAACATTGCGATTACTTGGATGGGTGGTCATTTAATCGCCAATCAAGCAATGCAAGTCGGGAATTTATTAGCGTTCATGACTTATGCGATGCAAATCCTCATGAGTTTCATGATGCTTTCAATGGTCTTCGTCTTTATCCCCCGGGCGCAAGCTTCAGCAGTGCGGATTAATGAAGTGCTTGATTTACACACGCCGATTGAAGATCCAGCGACCCCTAAGACGTTTGGTGATCAACCAGCAAGCTTGGCTTTCAACCAGGTCAACTTCCGTTATCAAAATGCGGAGCACTTAGCGCTTGAAAACGTTGATTTCCAAATGACAGCGGGCCAAACAGTCGCCGTGATTGGGGGCACTGGCTCAGGGAAGACCACGTTAGTCAACTTGATTCCTCGTTTTTACGATGTTGAAACGGGTGAAGTGACAGTCAAAGGGTTAAACGTGAAAGATGTGACCCTCCATGACATTCACCAACAAGTTGCATTTGTCCCTCAAAAAGCGAACTTATTTACCGGGACGATTCGGGAAAATATGCAATATGGGAATCCGAATGCGACCGATGATGAAATCTGGCACGCACTTGAAATTGCACAATCTAAAGATTTCGTCAGCGAACTTGAAGGTGGCTTAGATAGTCACGTTGAACAAGGTGGGGGCAACTTCTCTGGTGGTCAACGTCAACGGCTTGCCATCGCACGGGCGTTGGTTAAAAAAGCGGCTGTTTATGTCTTTGATGATTCTTTCTCAGCGTTGGACTTTAAGACGGATGCCTTATTACGGAAAGCCTTAAAAGAAGATGCTGAAATTCAAAAGAGTGTCGTTGTGATTGTTGGTCAACGGGTATCAACCGTTGCCGATGCCGACACCATCTTGGTCTTGGATGAAGGCCAGCTGGTCGGTAAAGGCTCACATGCTGAATTGAAGGCTAATAACGCCACATATCAAGAAATTATTAACTCACAAATCAGAGAGGGGGATGAAGACTAATGGCTGAAAAAACAACAACCAATCGACCCCAAGGTGGACATGGCCCAGGCCGTGGCATGGGTGGTGTCGTTGAAAAACCGAAGAATTTTTGGGGCACAACCAAACGATTATTAACCTACATGTCTAGCCGGTTAATCGGATTAGTGATTGTGTTAGCCTTAGCAATCATCTCCGTTATTTTCCAAATTAGAACACCAAAAGTATTAGGACAAGCAACGACCGAAATCTTCAAGGGTGTTATGAAGGGCAATGCCATGCAAAAAGCGGGCATGCCGATGAATGGCTTACCAATTGATTTCGATAAGATTCAACACATTATTATGACGGTGATTTTGATGTACTTAGCATCAGCGGTTTTCAGTTTCTTACAACAATTCATCATGACGCGGATTTCCCAACAAACCGTCTATGAATTACGGAAAGAATTAAAAGACAAGATGCAACGGGTACCGATTAATTACTACGACACACACTCAAACGGCGATATCATGAGTCGTGCGATTAATGATATGGACAACATTGCAAGTACCTTGCAACAAAGTTTAACGCAAATGGTAACCAGTGCTGTGACATTTATTGGCGTTATGTGGATGATGCTCTCGATTAGTTGGCAATTGACTTTAATTGCCTTAGTCACGATTCCACTCAGTTTAGTCGTCGTCGGGATTGTCGCACCGAAATCACAGAAATTCTTCGCAGCGCAACAAAAAAGTTTGGGGTTGTTGAACAACCAAATTGAAGAAAATTTCTCTGGTCAAGTGGTCTTAAAGACCTTCAACCGCGAACAAGTCACAATTGATGCCTTTGAAGAACAAAATGCATTACTCTATAAAGCAGCTTGGAAGGCACAATTTATTTCTGGGGTCATCATGCCGTTAATGACGTTCGTCAATAACATTGGTTACGTCTTCGTAGCAATTGTCGGGGGGATTCGTGTTTCTCACGGCCAAGTTACTTTAGGGGATATGCAAGCGTTCATGCAATATACGCAACAATTCTCACAACCAATCACGCAATTGGCCAACTTAGCGAATACAATCCAATCAACGATTGCCTCAGCTGAACGGGTCTTCGAAGTCTTAGATGAAGATGACATGAGTGACGACCCATCAGAAGTGCCGGCGATTGTTGATGACCAAAATCTACTTGAATTAGAACATGTCGAATTCGGTTATCAAGGTAAAGATATCTTGATGAAGGATTACAACTTGCAAGTCAAACCAGGCCAAATGATTGCGATTGTCGGCCCAACAGGTGCTGGTAAAACAACCATCATTAACTTGTTGGAACGCTTCTACGACGTGAGTGGCGGTTCAATCAAGCTTAAAGGTGTCGATACGCGCGATATGACTCGGGAACAATTACGGCGTCACTTCGCGATGGTTTTACAAGATACTTGGTTATTTACTGGAACGATTTGGGATAATTTGAAATATGGGAACGCTGATGCTTCAGATGAAGCCATTTTAGCAGCCGCCAAAGCAGCGCACGTTGACGGTTTTGTCCGTCAATTACCTGATGGCTATGAGACGGTCTTGAATGAAGAAGCTTCGAATATCTCCCAAGGTCAACGCCAATTATTGACGATTGCGCGGGCCTTTGTTGCCGATCCAGAGATTTTGATCTTGGATGAAGCAACCAGTTCAGTGGATACACGGACTGAAATTCATATTCAACACGCCATGGAACGCTTGTTGCAAAATCGGACCAGTTTCGTGGTTGCCCATCGTTTATCGACGATTCGCGATGCCGATAACATCATCGTGATGAATCACGGTTCGATTATTGAAACCGGGACCCATGATAGTTTGATGGCACAAGATGGTTTCTACGCTGACTTGTACAATAGTCAATTCTTAGGCAACGTTAAAATTTAATCATGAATGACGCAAATAAGGCCGCAGATAAAATCTGCGGCCTTATTTTTGTCCGTGTTTGGCGTATACTAGTGATATTGATGTAGTAGGAGGAATTTAACATGCGATTTGAACAAACCATCCGGCAAATTGAAGCGCTAGTTGATGAAGGGATTGTCCCTGGTGTTTCTTATGCCATCATCGAAGGCCCTGAAGTGATGACTAATGTAATCGGGCAGGCCGAATTAGTGCCCCAAAAAGTGCCGTTAAAAGCTGATCAGTTGTATGATTTAGCGTCATTAACGAAAGTGATTGGCACGACGACGATTGTTTTGCGGCTATTGGAAAAAGGGCGGCTTTCTTTACGAACAAAAGTGCATAGTTTGTTGCCGGCCTTTAAAGATCGACGGGTGACGGTCTTGCATCTATTGACGCACACGTCCGGTTTAACGGGCTACATTCCGAATCGGAATCAATTATCGGCTGCCGAATTAAAAACGGCGCTTTTGACGCAATTAACGGTCGGCCCAAATTTTGGTGAAAAGGTTGTTTACACGGACATTGGTATGTTGTATTTGGGCTGGATGATTGAAGCCATCTATCAAAAACCGATTCAGGATTTGATTCAAGAACTCGTTTTAACCCCACTCGGTATGCAAGCCAGTACGTTTAATCCGGACAAAAGTTTGGCGGTCCCGACTGAATTGAGTGCCGAACGCGGCTTAATCCAGGGCACTGTCCACGATCCGAAAAGTGCGATTTTACAAAATCATAGTGGTGCAGCCGGCTTGTTTGCTCCATTAAAAGACGTTGTCCGCTTTGCCCAGTTCCAATTAGGGCAGTTGAAGGTTGACCAGCCACCAATCAGTCAGGCGAGTGTTAAGAGTCTCTATCGTGATTGGACACCAAAACATCTCGGGCGCTCACTGGGCTGGGATTTGCGCTTTGAGCCGCAAGAACACCAGCCACTGATTTATCACACCGGTTTTACCGGCACGTTCATGCTATTGGATCGCAAGCGGCAAACGGGGCTGATTGTCCTGAGTAATCGCATTCATCCAACGGCTGATAATCCGGTCTTTTTGGAACGACGGGATGCGATTGTGGCACAATTTTTAGCGGATAATCACCTAGAAACAAAAGCCTAGTCAAATTCGCAAATTTGCGTATTATCCGCTTACATTTGTGGTAAAATGGGACTATTGATAAATAAAGCGCATTAGGAGTGAGTGAATTGACAGAACCTTTATTTCTAAAATCTGTTTTTCAAGAAAAAATTTGGGGTGGTCGCAAATTAGCTGAAGCCTTCGATTATGATTTACCAGACGGCGATATTGGTGAATGCTGGGCGATTTCAGCACATCCACATGGTCCCAGCACAATCGAAAACGGTCCCTTAAAAGGCCTTACATTAGATCAAGCTTGGGCCCAACACCGCAATTATTTTGGTGATGCCAAGGGAGAAGTTTTCCCATTATTAACGAAGATTTTGGATGCCGAAGCAAGTCTTTCTGTCCAAGTGCACCCAGATGACGCTTATGCTGCTGCTCATGAAGGTCCAACCGAACTCGGTAAGACGGAATGTTGGTATATTTTGGATGCTGAACCAGGTGCTTATTTAATCTATGGCCACCATGCCAAGACCAAAGCGGAATTAACAGCAATGATTGAAGCAGGCAAGTGGGATGATTTACTCCGCAAAGTGCCCGTTAAGACTGGTGACTTTTTCTACGTCCCAAGTGGCACGATTCACGCATTGAACAAAGGGATTATGGCGCTTGAAACCCAACAAAGTAGTGATACAACATATCGGTTATACGATTATGATCGGGTTGATGCTAAGACGGGCGAAAAACGCGAACTACACTTGAAGCAATCAATTGATACGACGATTGTGCCGCATCAAGATCCCGTTTTGAATATTCAAACAGAACATGTTGGAGATTCAACAATCACGACTTATGTGCAACCACCAATGTCACCATTTTTCAGTGTTTACCAATGGTTAGTGAAGGGCGACTTACACTTTGATCGGACAACGGCACCCTATACTTTAGTCTCCGTGGTCGATGGTGAAGGCGAACTGATTGCTGATGGGCAAACTTACCCAATTCACAAGAATATGCATTTTGTGTTACCATTTGATATTAAGTCATGGGACTTAAAAGGTGACATGCAAATTATTGCGTCAGAACCGGGTAACAAGTAAACTGAATATAACCAATTGCAACCGCAGCCGTGGTTGCAATTTTTTTAATGATTAAAAGAGTAGGATGACAAGTATGCAAAGACAAATCGAAGCAATTGAACAATTTGTACGAACGGAATTGGCAGCAGAACACAGCGGTCATGGATTCGATCACATTCAACGGGTCGTGAATAATGCCCGTTTAATTCAGCAAAAAGAGTTAGCTGCGGACCTAACAACGATTATCTTGGCGGCCTTATTGCATGATGTGATTGATGAAAAAATCGCGACTGATGTTGAACAGGCTCGACAAAAGGTAAAAACTAAACTAACCGAAAACGGCATACAAGATGGCCAACAAACGGCAATTTTTGATATTATCGACCACATGTCCTTTTCGAAAAATCTCAATCAACACCAAACGCTAAGTTTAGAAGGGCAAATCGTTCAAGATGCGGATCGGTTAGATGCAATCGGCGCGATTGGGATTGGGCGGACCTTTATGTATGGTGGCGCACACGATGGGGTTGCTTATGATCCTGAGATTCAACCACGGGCGGAATTGACAAAGGAAAACTATCGCGAACCGTCTACCGTGATTAACCATTTTTATGAGAAATTATTTAAATTGGCAGCAACGATGAACACACAGGCAGCGCGCGAAATCGCGCAAGCGCGAACGGATTTCATGCACCAGTTTGTGGATCAGTATTTAGCGGAGTGGACAGGGCAACGCTAAAAAACGAAACATTGATATGCAAAAGGGCGGTAACAATATTTTTGTTAGCGCCCTTTTGGATAGTTGTGTTCTGATCGTTTAAACGTGTTCTGTAAGTCATCCGAACCCACACGCTAGCCATCGACCGTTAGCCAGTCGTTTTGGAGTAGTTCGTGGGTTCTCTTTTGCAGGGGTAACCACAATTCAGCGCGGAGGATATTGATGAGGGATTCCCAGAAGAGGCGGTCCTTTTTTTGTTGGTCGGTAATATGTAATTCGATTTCTTGACCACTTTCAGTGGTTGCGAAAACTTTATCATGATTTTCAATCCGATTAATTTGAACGGACTCGACTGCTGGCATTTGATTTAACATAATGATTCGCTCCTTTTTATAGGTTAAAGTCAGTATACCGAGCAAGTATTGTGAAACGATTATCATTTTATGAATAAAAAGTGTATTTTTTCTTGCGAAATGATTAAGACATCAAAAAAGTCGACCGCATAATGGTCGACTTTTTGATTTGTTAATTTTGGACGCGTTTGACGCCGGCTGCATCGACTTGGTAACGTGATTCTTCGAGTGGTAAGTCAGCGATTTGTTGTAAATCAAATTCTGGAAAACGCCGGCTAACCGCAATCGATAAAAGTCGTTTGGCTAAAACACCGTTGTGCGTGAGAATTGGACCATGGAAGTATGAACCAAATGTGTTTTTATAAACACAACCTTCGGTGCCGTCATCACCATTGTTGCCGTGACCACGTTTGATGTAACCAAGTGGTTTTTCATCCTTGCCCAAGAAAGTCCGGCCGTTGTGATTTTCAAAACCGAGGTAGGTTTCGTTAAACTCACGGTTTTCGATGACAATATCACCGATAAAACGATTGTTATCTTGGCTCAATGTGTAATGATCAAGTGCGCCTATTCCAGGAATCTTGTCGCCGTTTGCGCCAATATAGTAGTGACCTAATAATTGATAACCACCACAGATGGCAAGCATAACACCACCGTTTTCAATGTATTCGGTGAGGGCTGCTTTTTTGTCGTTGAGGTCTTCTGAGATGATTTTTTGTTCGAAGTCTTGGCCACCGCCGAAGAGAACGATATCGTAACGACTTGCATCGAAATCTTGACCGATACTAATGACTTCTGTTTCAGTTTGAATGCCAACTT
>ENA-UOZR01000571-UOZR01000571.1-food-metagenome-genome-assembly--contig:-NODE-571-length-12804-cov-19.563966_pt1 | contig 12804 bp, 13 predicted proteins | sample MGYA00249873_ERZ772733 | MGnify/ENA primary metagenome ERZ772733 (study PRJEB29005, sample SAMN08379462) | food metagenome | isolation source: cheese - non spiked | study: EMG produced TPA metagenomics... | reverse complement strand
GTGTGCTGCCAAACCCATCTTTTACGGGGTGAAGGTAGATTTCGTTTGAAGGGTATCTGGTGTCCCTGCAGGAATCATCTTTATAATTATCTCTTTGATTCTTTATTATTTTATGCGTCTCTTGTTTTATTTGTACCCGTTTTTGTACCCGTTTAGGCATGATGACTGAGTAATATGCCAGTTTCTGAGAATGCTTTTGCGTGCCCCGGCGCGTTGCTATGATTCAGCCAGGTCGCAACGTCGACAACCAATCAACAGGATTAAACAAAGATGAGCAATAAAACTATTTTCACAGGCACCGACACCAGAGCCGGCACACCAGAAAACAACCCATTCGGCTGGCGGGGAGCGATGAACAGGATTGCGAACAGTGGCTACACGCCGACGTTCTGCGCCGGAATTGCACAGGAACTGGAAGAGCGTGCGCCTGTAAGGTATGTGGTCGCTATGCCCGACGAACAGGGCGGACTGGAAGCGGCTTACTTCTCCACTCTCGACGGAGTTAAGCGTTTCTGCCAGAAGTTTGACTTCCCGTGCTTCTTTGAGTTAAAGCGGCGTGGTGATGCTGAGGACTTCGCATGGATCGCATGTGGTGATGAGTCACCAAAGCAATTTAGCTTTAGCGAGGGGCTGTCAGAGTTCAGCCAGCGCATTCCACTAAGCCAGCTCAGGACATTGCTTGAAGCAGAAGCATCGCCGCTAAAATCAGCCATGACTCAGGCAGCTGCCAGCTTTGCCAGCAACGACGAATCGACCGCAAATGACTACGGTCTGGTCTGAATAAACGCCCCGCATAAAACCGCGTAAAACGCGCTCTGATTAACGCACGGTTCAGGCCGTGCGTTTTCATATCTTCTCCCGAATCAGCTTTCTGCGTGCCGTTCTGGCGCTGCGTGCACACGCCGCATAAACGGCGTGACGTAAAACGTGAGGTGACGTAAACCGCGCTACCCCCTCCAACCCGCGGGTTTCGTGTCGAAATGATTTTTCAGTTTTCTGGTGTGAAAAAATGGCGGGCAGGATGCGCCAGCTCTGGAGATTCACACAAATGCAAAATTTCATTCAGTGAAATTTTTTGCAATTTTTCTTCCCGGTTTTCAGTTCTTTTTTTGTGCTGTGCGTGACTACTTTTATGATATTTAAGGCTTTTTCATACTTTACGTGAGGCTGTTTTGCCCGGTGGCAGAATTTCACGCCCGGCAGCATTTCGCGAAAATCCAGACGTGACGCGCCCTGACGGCATACGGCGAACAAAATGAAACTGAAAAAAACTTCACAACAGGGAGAGGCAGAACGGCCAGAAGGGACGAATAAAACGCGGTGCGATGAGGTGACGTAAAATGCCAAACATGGCGACGTAAAGTAGCGTTGTGTTGCGGATTTGCGAGTGGTAAAGCGGCGTGGCGGATGATTGATGTGGGTATGGCAACCAGGCTAGAATCGCCGCGGGTGCCTTTCGGCTGACGGCTGGAGGGAATACCCGAAGGCCGGATGTGGAAAGGCCCCGGAAAACATCTCTGTTTAACCGAGGCCCTAACCGTCTAACCAGCAATTGATAGGTTAGCGCCTCTCCACTTAGGAGGCAAGCGCCATGTCGCAAAAATCGCTAATCGCCATCACCACACTGTGCGTGACGGCAATCCTCATCATCTGGATGTTGCAGGGTTCGCTCTGCGAAATACGGATGAGCTTCTGGGGAGCGGAGTTTGCGGCGTTCTTACAGTGTAAGCAGTAAGGAAACCGCGACGGGGGAGCAATCCCCCGTCAATCGGTTGCCAGGGTTAAGGTCGATAAGGCACCCTATCTCGCAAACCTGAATGCAAAAAGCCCGCAGGATTAGTCGCGGGCTTTTTATTTCCAGAGAGGGTGGTTGGCTTACCGATTATTCTTCATTTTTCTTTGACGTTATTACCACAGTAGCCAGTTTATCAATCAGGCGCTCACACGCATCAACATCTTTGAGGTTTCTTTATTTGAGCTTTGCAGTTTTAGGCTCATCATCTCTGGTACAAAGGTGTAGCTCAACTTCAACATCATTCCTGTTTAACAACCCCATAATAACCCCTGCAAATTTTTTCGCCCGTGAGAGCAATTCGAACATAACACTAAGCATATCGGGTGAATTCGCAGAGAAGCAAGATTACCTGGTTTTCTCCTTGAAATCCGCCGTGTAAAAGCTGCGGGTTTTCTTTTGGCTGGTATCCTCAGGCCTGTAGTAGTTCCAGCGCCATTTGCTTTTCCTCCGGGCGCATTCGTTCGATCAACAGCTTCAACACGCCGTTCTCCAGTCCGCTGGGGGTCAGCGTGTGCGAGTAGGTCAGATTCATTACCCAGGTATGTCCGCACTCAAGACGCTTGCAACGGTAATACACGTCAGCAAACCGATCATCTTTCCAGACGGTCTTTTCAATCACTGCGCGTTCGCCGCAACAAAAACACCGCGCTTTCTGTTTGCGCACTCTGGCACCCCCTGAACAAATGCAAATTGCTCTGTCCTGATTTTACCCGCTTCGCTCGGGGGGGGCGAGATCAGACGTTTTGTTCAATTTTATTGTGTTGATTTTATGTTTCTGGTCGTACCAGTGATTTTCAGGCTCTCTCTCATAATCCGGTGGGGGGTGCGGAAACGGGTTACAAAGGTTACAACTTCCTAAAACACACCATAACAATATGATTTTAAAGCATATTCATTGTAACCTTTTTGAGGTTACAGAAGGTTACACGAGGTTACAGCCTTCAAAAACAGATTAATTATCAATTAATTATAAATTTAACCTGTAACCAACAGTAACCACTACATAAAGGTTACATGTAACCCTGTTGTAACCCGTTTGTAACCTTTTAAATGTATTATAATATATTGATATATAATGTATTTTTCTGTTTGTAACTTTTGTAACCCGTTTCCGCACCCCCCCCCGGACTTTAGCGCAACCCTTTGAAATGTTAATTAAACTCACTTACTCTGTATCATTCTCATTAACTCTCCGTGATTTAAATGTATCTCGCAGCTGTTTGACTCTTTCTGATAATCAGGGGGGGGGCAAAAAAATTGATGGCCGCCGCCGTTGCAATATGGCCGCCATTGCATTGCTGTTACTGTTGGTTCTGGCCAACAAAAAAGGCCAGTGGAAAACTGACCTCTTTTGCTGTGAATGTAGCGTTCTGCGGGTTACTCTGCTGGCTCTTTTTCTTTGGCGATATTCGCATTAGCCACTGGATTAAATTTCAGGACATCAGACAAATAATCAGGCGCAAAATGTGCGTATATCATTGTTTGTTGAATATTTGCATGCCCTAAAACTCGCTGAAGAGCAATTATACTCCCTCCATTCATCATAAAATGCGTAGCGAATGTATGCCGTAATACATGAACAGCTTGCCCCTTTGGCAGATCTGGCTTTACAACGCGAAGCATTTTACGGTATTCACCATAATCAACATCAAACAACATCCCCGAATCTTTTGTTTTGATCTCGCGAACAACTTCATTTGAAACGGGAACAATGCGGACTTTACCGTTTTTGGTTTTGTTAAATATCACACGATTATCAATGATGTGTTCTGCTCGCAAACTTTTTGCCTCTCCCCATCTGGCACCTGTACTGAGGCACAGCAATGTAATTCGACGCGCATCACCATTAGAAAAATTCAACAAACGAATAATTTCTTCATGTGTCAGATATGTCATTTCTGAAATCTTTCGTTTCATAGCGGGAACAGAACGAACAGGATTTTTACTATGAAATTCTCCACTCTGGATCAACATGGTGAACATTCCAGCCAATTCCGCTTCATCTCGCTGAATTGTAGAAATTTTGACTCCTGCTCCCAATCTCTCGCTGCGATACATAGCCATAAACCGCGCATTTATTTGTTCTGCTCGCGGATCTCCCATTTCTTTAATTACTTTCTTTAGTCTTAATTTAATATTGTCAGCGTATGGTTTGTTGCGTCCACCAAGTTTCCACCACAGCTCCAAGAGTTCAGAAATACGCCTGTGATCAGCTGGCTTTTCAAGCCACTCTTTATCATTCATATGGCTAAGAACATATCGCTCAAAAGCTAAGGCATCTGCTTTCTTTTTAAAAAGCCGCTGAATTCTGCGTCCATACCGCCCGTTCGGCCTGATATCTACCTTATAGGAGCCATCATCCATCTTTCTGATCGACATACTTAAGCCCCCTCCTTGTTACTAAATATCCAGCATTTCAATACCTCCTTCTCTCTGGCCTCGGCTATCCCCCTCCCGGCGTTCGCCTGTCTGGATACCTCGCTACGGACGGGCTTGTATCCAATCAGCGATCGAGAACGGCCAGCCTTGAGAAGCTTTATCATTTCGGGATTGGTTTGGATCTTCACATGGTGAACGGCGGCAACCTGCTCAAGTTGCGGGATACTGACGGCAAACTCATTCTGCCGTCCCTTGCCAAAATGATTTACGCCGTATGCTGTTATGCCGTCCAGATAGTCGAACGCCTCCCAGAACGCCATCACTTCCGGCAAGTCATCCATTACCGCTTTAGCCTGTTCCTCTGCCATTCGCTCCAGTTCCAGACATGTGGCATCAAGCCATTCATCCGGGATATAAATAACGCATTTCAGCGCCCTGACCAGTGCAATTAGTTGCGCGTGATTTTTGGCAATACGCTGATGGCGAATATTTTCGCAACTGTAAAGGCGGGTTGTTTCAGGATCCGAGAGTGCCATAAACAAATCCATAATCGCCCGCTCCTGGCTTACTGCCCGATGGATAAAACCTGATACCTGCTCAACGGGGTAAAGCTCCAGCCGTTTTGCTGCCAGTCGGCTATCTGGTGAGTGGCGTTTTTTATCGGTGTATATACGTACCAGACGCTCGATAATTGCCGATGAGGCATTTACCGTGGCATTCTGCGCAATCACGACAGCCCCTTTAAAAACAGGGTCATATGTGGCGTTATCATTAGTTTTAACACCACGTACCCCAATACCACCGCCGTTATAGAGGCTTTTCAGGTTATCAAAGTCAAACGCACCTCTTTTTTGCGCATTGTCCCCCCGGTCTGCTTCAATCAGAACAACAGGTAATCCGGCGACCTGTCCAAAAGTTCGCTTCCAGCCTGATTCCGATCCTTTGGTTGGATCAACACCTTCATAGTTGTCACGGCCACACAAACGCCAGCAAAAATCAATCAGCGTTGTTTTACCCGTTCCAGGCTCTCCGGTAATCTCAAGAAAGGGGTAAGATGCGTTTTTCTGCCTGATTTGTTCGCTGAACAACGAACCCAGCCAGAAGGCCAGGGTAATAATTCCCTTTTCACCAAACGCCAGCCAGAGATCTTCCACCCAGGACGTTGTAAATTCATCCGGTTTTTTATAGTTAATCTGCAATATTGGTTTTTTATTCAATGGTTTTGCGTTTATGCCATCAATTTCAAAATAATCCTCTTCATTGATTTCGTAGGTTTTACCATTACAAACCGCGACATCATTAAACAGCCATGCGCCAATCTCTTTGTTGTATCCGATAAAATCCTGACCGATAACATTTTTTATTGCGGGAAGGTCATTTTTTATTAATGCATCAAGGTGCGCAGTCGTTCCGGTATAAATACCGCCTTTTGCCACATGCAACAGGCGTTTTTTAAATTCAGATGCGGATGTTAATTGACCTGATGTAAAGGTGTTTTTCACCGTCGCACCATCCGGGAACGTAACACGGAAGTAATACCATGCTTCATCCGTGTCATTGTTTCGAATGTAATAAAGCGGCACTGGGTTACAGTTTGCGATTTCTTTTACAGCGCCGGATTCCTTAAGTGCAATTTTGCGCGCTTCGTCTTCGTCAACATTTCGCTCATTAATGACACGCTCAACAGCCTTCATATGGCGCTCAATGTCCAGCTTGAACCAGAAAACACGGTTATCAAAAGTAAAATGAAATTCCTTCCGCTCACGAAAGGAAAACATTATTAGTGCCTTATCTCTTGGAGATTTCGCCAGCAATAAATCACCGTAATAACGGTATCTTTTCACATCATGGCCACGCAGCTTTCCGGCGATGTGTAAATCATTCCAGTCGCGTTTATTGTTGTTTTTACCTGGCAACGCCGCTGCCGTTCTCCAGCCGTCTTCGGCGCTGCGTTCTGCATGTTTTTTCGCGTAACGTTCACCCGCACGCCCGTTATCCAGGGCCCACACAATAACCGGACGGGGATTATCCCCGCACAGCTTCGCCAGCTCTTTCAGCGCCTTATCAGGGTAGTTCACGGCAGACATGACAGAAACGGCCGCAATGCCATTCTGGTTAAGACTGATGGCATCAAAGATACCCTCACAAATCCAGATTTCTTTGGCCTTGCTTAAATCTGCTCCCGGATAAGCCCACCACAGCCCCTTGTAGCTGCCGGAAAAATTCGCCTTGCGCGCGAAGCGTTCCGGTCGGTCTATGATGCGCTCCCACCACACACCGTCAGCCAGCGTAAAACGCACGGTAGCAGCTTGTTCGCCGCTTTCCTTGTCCTGGTATCGCTCCTGAGTAAATGCGCCCTTCAGTGGCTCCACAGCAATATTGCGCGCCTCCTGAAGATAAGCTGCCGCCGCTGCGTATGGATCGTCTTTCGTGCTGATATAGCGATCTGACCATGATGAAAACACATCCGGGTAAAGTTCTTTGGTCAGCAGGTCTGTACCGCATTTATTTTCACGCCCGCAGTGTACGATGTACGGCCTTTCAAGGCTGGTAAACAGCTCCTTCTTTCCACATTGCGGACAAACACCATACCGAAGGTAGTTATTTTCTTCTTTGAAGTTGTAATCACGGATAAGACGGTTAATAATCTCTTTTCTGGTATCAGGCTTCATATATAAATCCTCTCCCCCCCCCTGTAAAAATACAGGGGGTTATTCTTTATAATTGTTTATTGCTTTCTGAAATCCCCACAAACCGTGCAGCATGTAGAGAGAAAGGGCGCTCAGAGTAATAAATATCGCCTTTTATTCTTTCCAGTTCGCGCAGCAAAATGCGCAAAATCGCCTTCATTTGTGAACCTGATACAATGTCAGCGCCAGGAGTATCTATTGCAATGTCAGAGAAATAAGATAATAAATCAAGTGTTAAAATAACATCACAAAGAGAGTTATTTGCATCATCGGAGATAAATCCAACATATTTAGATAAAATATCATGAATAAACATATTCTGATTTTCAGACATAAAAGCTCCCCGACCCGTTAAGGCCGAAATATAAATTTAATTCAGTTATCAGTTGGTAATTCGGGAATCAGGCGGAAAGCTGCGTAACCTTCAACGCCCTGAAATGTGTCATTCCCAGCTCTTCCAGCCCTTCGGCTGCGCGGCGTATGGCTTCGCCCGGCCCCGTTCCGTATACCGTTGCGTGTGCATGTTTGGTTAACCCACGTTTATTAACGGCATAACCCAACACAAAGAAACGTTTTTCACCACTGCCATTATTTTTACGGGATATTGAACGGCTTTTCATTTCTTCACCTTTACCACTGATGCTGTGAGCTCTTCTTCTGGCAATTGATATTTCGGCGCAATTTCTTCCGTATACCTGATAGCGTCCCTTGCCGCTTTTCCTTTTGATTTATATTTACGTATCGTGTGGAAGTTTTCTTCCTCTCCTGTTACCACATTACGCAATTTAATATGAATCTCGTACATCGTTACCCCTCCATGATTTTTACTGCGCATTTGTGGGTTAATCGCCCCTGTTTGTCATTGCGGGAATATGCCATACGACAGGCATCACGCCATGCATCGTCATAAGTCGGGTATTCCCGGGCATGAATCATCTGGCGAACGTCGCCGTTCTGGCAGTTAATCAGGGTGATAAGGAGCTTAAACATGGCACGCCTCCCGGACACGGATACGGGCAACAAAGACCAGACGAGATGCCGGAAGCAGGGCGCGCGCTTCGCGCTCACTGGCAGCGGTAACGGTATGAAGGCGGATATTTTTACCGTGGCACTGCATAAAGCGCCAGATAAAATCAGGGCGTGTTGATATAGCCATTTTGGCGGCTCCTTTGTCTAATTTACGGAGTCTCGCCAGCACGCTGCTAAACATGGTGGCGGGACGTAACAGGGTTAGCAGACTGGTGACAAAGAAACCAGCAGGCCTTACGGCCTCCCCATTACGCCCCGCCATAATACGGGAAAGGGTGGTATTACGGGCACAAAAAAACCGCATTACGGAAATATAGCGGCTACCCGCTTTGTCAATCAGGCTGCTAAACCCGGCACCCGCTTTATGAGGTGCGGGCAAACGATACGCCATGACAAAAAAGCGAGTCAAGCAATATTGCAAATTATTTTGGCGCGATTGCGCTGAGTGATTGATTTCTGTACGTAAAAAGATCATAATCATTCCCGAACTGTAGATTCATAGCGTTTTCCTTTGCTGATAAGCGGCCCGATTTTCCTGCGGGCCGTTTTCTTTTATCCAGCCATCACGGATTAAGCGTAATCGCGCCCTCATCCACTGCCGCGTAAAGATTCACATCCGCCAGCCCGTAACCCTGATGACGCCATGCCCGCATGTTCAGGCGTTTGGTGTCTTTGTTCATATCGAACTCTGTGCGGTAAGAGTCTTCAATGATGTTAATCAGCAGGTTCGGGAGTGTGGTAACAGCCAGACGTTTACCCGGCATAAACGGCGGTACAAAGGCAAAATGGCCGGCAATGGTGCTTCCCCATGCACTGGCGGCTTCGGTATCTCCTGCGCCGTTTGCGGTACTGAAAAGACGCAGACGTTCGGCAGCTGCAAGTTCTGATCCCACCATAACCACAAGGCGTGGATCGTTCTGCCACTGTGCGGCAATTTTCGTTTTAATCAGATGCTGCGCCAGTGCATCTACCCCCGGAAAATCACCACCTGCGCCCAGCGTAATGGCATCGCTGATAATCTGTCGTCCTTCGCTGGCCTTCCTGGCAATTTCATGCCAGCCGGGCGCAACATCCTCGCCGTTCGGGTTGGTGTCCGGTGTGGTGAAGGTTGCCGCTGACTTGCCGTTAAAGCCAATCCGAAGGTCATCCAGATAAATTTTGCTGGTCAGATAGCCACACAAAATCCCCAGCAGTGCATCGCGGTTTTTGTCGTCATTCGCCACATTGGCCATCACAACCAGGTTAATCCAGTCGAGATATTCGCATGAGTCCATCTCATAGCATTCAACCGGGGAACCTTTAATATCCATGGCACGGCTAAAGCGTCCTTCCTCTGCGCGTCCGGTGGATAAGCTCGCATCACCAATCAGATTAATGGCGGACTGATGCGGATTAACTGACAGGTATTTTATTTGCCCGGAAAGCCAATTAGAGGGCGAAATAAAATGCACAAACGGATTTTTTTGTGTGTATGCGCTGATGCGTGCGTAAAGCTCTTTTTCTGCAAGCGCGCTATTAATGTCAGTTTCATTTTCGTTCACCGCCGGAAATGAAACATTGATATTTTCAAGCACGCTTCCGGCTTTATCTTTCAGGTCATTAATATTAAAAAACATACATTTCCCCTTAAATAATATCTTTCTTTTCGGTATGTACAGACAGCAAAGCGGTCGCCGCATCCCGTTCAATTCGTGGCATACTTATTCTGGTGTATTCCTGTAGCGTCATCGCATGGCGAATGGATTCGCTGCCGTTGCTGTAATAATGCTTCGTCAGAGTACGTAATGCATCATTAATATATTCCTGCCGTAAATGGTTATATTTAGCCATTACTGAATAAGGAATGAATTTGATTTCTTCATTGCGTAAAGTGACGATCGCACTGACAGCCGAAATAATCTCTTTATAAATATTGATACGGCGATTTGTTTCCGGCTCCAGTCCGTCAAACGAAGCGGCAAAAATCCACGCATTACCGCCATCATGAGAAAGGTTTTTCCCCGTACCAATAAGGCGTATAGCCTGCTCACAGATAGCGCGTGTCTTTTCGCAATTCCGTTTCTCATTTTCAAGCAGACGCGTTTCATGCTCGATAACGTCTTTTACTGAATATCGATCACCATAAGGGTTATCAGCACCCGTGGGCTGTAACGGAGCGTTACGCAATTCGCTGATTTTATTTTCCTGAGCAGTCACTTTATTTTCTGCTTCGCGGATTTTTTGCCGGATGCGTGTAATGGCAATATCGCAATCTTCCGCAATATCCCGCATCTCTTCATCGCTAATTTCATGCACTAACGGCAGGCAATACCCTGTAATATCGCAATATTCCTCGGCGTGCCTGTGCATGTATTTTGATGCAATGATGTCAATCAGACGAATAACCAAAGAGATTTCGGATTGCCCCTTTTGATATACAAAACTACGGGGCCACAATGCAATCGTGGTCATTTCCGGGCAGTTTTTAAAAACCGGAGTAATGTTTTTGATTAAGGTATTCATTTTCTATTCTGTGAAGTTCTTAATGTCTGAAATATTCAGGCGCGTAGCGCGCCATGCGGACTTAATGAAAATAATTAAGCCTGAAAACGTTGTTTTTTTCTTTCTTCTAACCAATCAATAATTTCCTGCTCTACCCATGCAATTGAGCGAGGGCCAATTCTGATTGGTTTTGGAAAGGTTTCTGATTTTATGTCGGCGTAAATTCGTGTTCTTGATCTTCCTGTCATTTCAATAACTTTAGGGAATCGTATTAGCTTTTCTGTCGGCCTGCTGCTGGATTGTGCATGTATTGACATCTCACCCTCCTGTCTACACTGATGAGTTTCTTGTGTTAACTATGCAACCCATTATGGAGCCTTTTGGCGCTTCCTGGTTGCTTACGGCATGTGAAAAATCATAAACAACGAAAAATGGTTTTGTAAATCAGGCGGATTTTTAACAGGGGTTGACATGAGCGATAAGATTTGTTCCATGCGTGATATATCCATCTGGAACCACTTTAAACCATCTGGAAGCGACAAATAACAACAAGTCAGTGCCAGAAAGGTTTGCTGGCTTACCCCTTAGGCACTAGGAAAGTCCTTTCTGGACGGTGTAATGGCTTGCGAACGCTGAAATAGTGGGCTCTGAAAACAAAAAAATAGTTGGAAGCGTGACACACGTCAAAAAAATATATCTGTAAAACTGTTTGATTTTCTAATTTTTATCAAAAGCGCTGGTTGTTAATTGAAAATATATTAAAAATCAAATGGATATAGCTGTTTTTGAGGCTAAAAATCACTAGGTGCTTTTAGTGGTGTCTTATTCTATTGATTTTCAAAGACAAAAAAATCGGCGTGTCCACATATTGTCCACGCCTTGAGTTTAATTCAGTTTCTTGGGTTAGTTTGGTTTGTCGAGTTAGCGCCGTTAGTTCAGTCTGTTTCGTTGATCCACTTAAAATCATAGGGCGCGACATATGCCGTCTGGCAGGAGTCGAGATAATCAGCCCACCACTGCAACATCTGCCGACGCTCCTGCATGTGTTCAGCCCTGTGAATGTAAGCAGCACGAACGGTGTTTCTTTCCCTGTGGCTCATCTGGAGCTCGACAGCTTCCCTTGTCCATATGCCTGATTCTGTCAGAGCGGAGCAGGCCATAGCCCTGAATCCATGACCGCAAATGTCTTCTTTTGTATCGTATCCCATGTGGCGTAACGCCTTGTTAATGGTGTTTTCGCTCATGGGCTTTATCTGGTAGTGGTCGCCGGGAAAAATCAACAATTCATCACCTGATATATTCCTTATATCTTCAAGAAGCTGCATTGCCTGAGTGGATAAAGGGATGGCGTGAGGGGTTCCCATTTTCGTTCCACGATATGAATATTTAACGCCTTCTATTTTTTCGCGCTCTGCGGGTATTACCCACATTGATTTATCAAAATCAATTTCATTCCATCGGGCAAAACGCAATTCACTTGAGCGAATAAAGACTAATAAATTTAACTTTAGTGCAAATTGCGTTAATAGCCGCCCGTTCAGCTTGTGATGATAATGATCAATTTTTCCCAGCAATTCAGGCAATCGCTCAAGAGGGAGAGCAGGGCGATGACGGGTTTTATTGGTTTCTATCGCTCCGCCCAGCTCCTGCGCTGGATTGTATTTAATCATCCCGTTCTGGACAGCGTAACGCATGATTGCATTCATTCGCTGCTTGTTTCGTGATGCCGTCTCTAGTATCCCTTTATCCTCCATTTTGCGTAGAGGTAACAACAGATCCATGGTTGTAATTTCGTTAATTGGCCTTTTGCCAAGAACAGGGAAGACATGATTCTCCAGGTCTTTTAAAACTTTTTGTGCGTGTAGTTCGCTCCAGCCCTTTTTCCTGCGATGCCATTCTCTGGCGACATCTTCAAAAAGCACTATTTGGGGTTTTTGTGTGTACAGGGGATCAATGCCTTTAGCCAGGCTTGCCAGATATTCATCGCGGGCGTTCCTGGCTTCTGCAAGCGTGACGGCCGGGTAAATACCCAAAGCGCGAGTTGTTTCTTTGCCGTTAATAACTTTGCGAAAGCGCCAGTATTTTGAGCCATTGGGGTGAACGTAGAGATACAGGCCTTTGCCGTCACGAAGTTTTTTAATTTTGTTGCTGTCTTTATCTGGTCTGGCGTTACGCACAGCTAAATCAGTCAGTTTCATAGTGTAGTTTCTCCAGACGGGTATAAATAAAAATCGAACCAAGCGTACCCATGTTTATACCCGTTTAAATGTGGGTTTTGGCGGTATCTTATGGAGTATAACGGTACAATAGATTGGCTGTAATACGTTGAAAATCAATACGTAACGGTGCTGTTTGGGAGGTGGTGGAATGTTGCGGTGGTGTCCCCTGCAGGAATCGAACCTGCAATTAGCCCTTAGGAGGGGCTCGTTA
>ENA-UOZR01000569-UOZR01000569.1-food-metagenome-genome-assembly--contig:-NODE-569-length-12840-cov-4.906766_pt1 | contig 12840 bp, 13 predicted proteins | sample MGYA00249873_ERZ772733 | MGnify/ENA primary metagenome ERZ772733 (study PRJEB29005, sample SAMN08379462) | food metagenome | isolation source: cheese - non spiked | study: EMG produced TPA metagenomics... | reverse complement strand
GGGCAGCGGCGTCATCTGGAGCGTAATGCGCTTCTCAGCGCGCTCTATCAAAGCCAGAGCTATTTGCGCCATCTGCAGGACATCAACCGCCGTTACGCCAGCAACGTCCCGGATGCGCAACAGCTTATGGAAATGGACAGGCTAATCATCGCCGCTATTGAAACGCCCTCGCCGCGCGCCACGGTTCAGCAGCTGGATGCCGTGACCGCAACGCTGCCCCGGAGCGTGACGCAGCCCGTGGTGAACGCTATCCTGCCCGATTTTAATGCCGAGCTTCACAAGCTTGTTCCGCTCTCGACGCAGCTGGAGGAGAGCGATCTGGCGATCAGCTGGTATATGTTCCACATCAAGGCGCTGGTGGCGATATTAAACAGCGACATCAATCAGTACGTTGAACAGGTGGCGCAGGCCTCCCGGCTGCGCACTGCCCAGAGTCACCAGGAGCTGCGCTCCATCAGTGTATTTATCAGCGTGTTCGCCGTGCTGGCGCTGATCATCACCGGGTGCGCCTGTTGGTATATCTACCGTAATCTGGCCTCCAACCTGACGGCCATCTCCCGGGCGATGTCGCGCCTTGCCCACGGCGAGCAGGATGTTTCCGTCCCCGGACTGCAGCGCCGTGATGAACTGGGTGAGCTGGCGCGAGCGTTTAACGTTTTTGCCCGCAACACCGCCTCGCTTGTCCACACCACCCGCCTGCTGAAAGAAAAAACCACGCAGATGGAGATCGACCGCATCGAGCGTCAGGGGCTGGAAGAGGCGTTGGTGCACAGCCAGAAGATGAAGGCCGTCGGGCAGCTGACGGGCGGTCTGGCGCATGACTTTAACAACCTGCTGGCGGTGATCATTGGCAGTCTGGAACTCACCGATCCTGACTCACATGACGCCCCGCGTATCACCCGGGCACTCAAGGCCGCCGAGCGTGGTGCGGTGCTGACCCAGCGCCTGCTGGCGTTTTCCCGCAAGCAATCCCTGACCCCGCACGCGGTAGAGATGAAACCGCTGCTCGAGAACCTGCGGGAGTTGATGTACCACTCGCTGCCGGCCACCCTGACGCTGGAAATTGAAGCGCAATCACCGGCGTGGCCGGCGTGGATAGACGTCAGCCAGCTGGAAAACGCCATTATTAACCTGGTGATGAACGCCCGCGATGCGATGGAGGGACAGACGGGGGTTATTAAGATCCGCACGTGGAATCAGCGCGTGACCCGCAGTGACGGACGCAGGCAGGATATGGTGGCGCTGGAGGTTATTGACCGGGGAAGTGGAATGTCGCAGGAGGTCAAATCCCGGGTCTTCGAACCGTTCTTCACGACCAAGCAAACCGGGAGCGGTAGCGGATTAGGCCTGTCGATGGTCTACGGTTTTGTGCGCCAGTCCGGTGGGCGCGTGGAGATTGAAAGCGCGCCGGGGCAGGGGACCACCGTGCGGCTGCATCTGCCACGCTCGACGCTGCCTGTTCGTTCTGCTGATGAGACCCAGGCCGCCGCGGCTGCCGTTGAAAATGAACGCCTGGTACTGGTGCTGGAAGATGAAGCCGATGTCCGCCAGACCCTGTGCGAGCAGCTGCATCAGCTGGGCTATCTGACGATTGAAGCGGACAACGGCGAACAGGCCCTGAAGATGCTGGACGCGTCACCGGATATTGGCATGTTTATTAGCGATTTAATGCTGCCCGGCAACCTCAGCGGCGCCGAGGTGATCAACCATGTGCGCAGCCATTATCCGCAGCTTCCGGTGTTGCTGATCAGCGGCCAGGATCTGCGTCCGACGCATAACCCGCAACTGCCGGACGTGGCGTTACTGCGTAAGCCTTTTACCCGTGTACAGCTGGCGCAGGCGTTGCGCAAGGTGATGACAGGAACTGGCTGAGAGCCAGGGTCGCCGCCCCCTGAGCACCGTTAAAGGATGACGATGATGCTGTAATGAAACGGACTGCCTCATACGGCAGCGGACGGCGCAGATGCTGTTTAATTCTGGCAATCAGCGCGTCGCGTGGAAAATCGACCATATCCATCACGCCGCCGCCGAGGATCACCGCATCCGGGTCGAAGAGATTTACGCTGGTGGCAATGGCTCGGGCTGCATGATTTAAGAGCTGTATGACAAAGGGGTCATGACACGCTGAGGTAAAAATCTCGCCAATCGCGTAATCACGGGGCTGTTGTTCATACCACTGTTTCAGGGCAATACCGGAACAGACGGTTTCCAGACATCCTGTGTTACCACAACCGCAATGGCGTGACATATCGCCCTGCGGAATATGTCCAAGCTCGCCCGCGACCCCGTGTGCACCTGTCCAGGGCGCGCCGTTCAGCCAGATGGCGAACCCCATGCCGGTACCGAGATAGGCTGCCAGAACCTGCTGTTGCTGCAAGTTGTGCTGCATAACATCAAAAGAGAGCTGGAGGTTAACGTCACGGTAGAATTCGACTGGGCATCCCAGCGCGTCCGCCAGTTTGCCCGCCAGGTCCTGTCGGTCTGTTGCCTGTAATGGCAGGTTTGGTGTTGAGATTATGGTGCGTTTGTCTTTGCCGACCAGCGCAGGAAAACCCATCACCAGACCCCGACAGCGAACCTGATAGTGGCGAAGCCTTGCAACGATCATTTCTGCGACGCCGCACATGACGCCTGAACGGATAATGTCTGCCGTACGGTGTTTTTCACAGTGCAGCACGGCCCCCTCGGCTGTAAGCAGGCAAAAACGGATATGGGTAGCGCCCATATCCACTCCGGCGACGACATCAGGCTGTTTTTGCATGAGGAAGGGCCTCGTTCTTTGCCGACAGAATCTGTCCGGCCATCAGTTGCCATGCGTCGTCGATATTCTCTGCGTGGTTGAACAGCCCTGACGTCCCGACGATAAAGACATCAGCCCCGGCGGCCATCAGTTTTTTGTAGGTGGACTGATTGCAGGAGCCATCGATCTCAATCTCATAGCGCAGCCCTTCACGTTCGCGCCAGGCTTTCAGCTCGGCAATTTTTTCCAGCATTTCCGGAATGAAAGGCTGCCCGGCAAAGCCAGGATCGACGGTCATGACCGTAATTTTGTCCGCCTTGTGAATGTAATATTTCATCGTTTCAACGGGCGTTTCAGGGTTGAGGATCAGACCGACTCTCATGCCATGACGGCGAATTTCGTCAATCAGACGGAAGGCCTGACCGTTAATCGTTTCCGGATGCAGGGTGATGAAATCCGCTCCGGCCTGTGCCAGTTGACTAATGTAGTCCTGGGGGCGCGTCACCATCAGATGGCAGTCCAGCGGTTTGGTGGCGAGCTTCTTCACCTGGCTGACAAAGAACGGTGACAGCGTCAAATTGGGCACAAAGTGACCGTCCATGATGTCGATATGGAAGTAGTCCGCGTGCTGGTCTATGAATTCGATCTGCTCTTTGAATTTCAGCAGGTCCATACACATCAGGGAGGGGGAAATTTTCATCGTCAATTCCTTACTTACTGATCAATCTATCGAGGGCGACAGCGGCGATAATCAACCCGCCCATCACCACCAGCTGGTAGTAGGTTTGTACTTGTAAAATATTGAGTCCGTTATTGATGGTGCCGATGATGAGCCCCCCAATCACGACAGAGAAGATGCGCCCTTTACCGCCAAAGAAGCTGGTTCCGCCGATAATGGCGCTGGCAATGGCGTAGGTTTCAAAGCCCATCCCAGCCAGCGGCTCTGCTGCCCCCAGTCGTGCCGTTGACACCACGCCTGCCAGCCCTGCACACACACCGGAGATAATGAAAACCACCAGGATATGAAACTTCACGTCAATACCGGAGTAGAACGCCGAGTTCTTGTTACCGCCCAGCGCGTAGATGTTGCGTCCCAGCCGCATACGGGTGGTGAGGAACCAGAGGATAACCGCCACTACCAGCGAGAAGATCACCGGCACGGGAATACCTAAGAGATTGGCGGCAAAAAAGTTTACAAAGTCGAACGAGAAGCCGTATACCGAGTTGGCATCCGAAATCACCAGCGTAATGCCGCGAAAAATGGCGTTAGTGCCCAGGGTGATAATGAACGGATGCAGCCCGGTCCAGTTGACCAGACAGCCGTTGATCGCGCCTAACGCACCGCCAACCAGCACGCCGCCAATGAGCGCTGCCAGGAACGGGTCGACGCCGGCCAGCATGAGCTTGGCGGTCACCATCCCGGACAGCGCCAGAATCGCCCCGACGGACAGATCGATACCTGCCACCAGAATGGCAAAGAACTCGCCCATCCCGATCAGGACCGTCACCGAACTCTGGACAAAAATTTGAGTGATGTTATTGGTGGTCAGGAAGTATTCCGACGACAGCGTGCCAAAGATGGCAACGATGATCGCGAGGATGAAAAAGGTGCCGTACTTGTCCCAGAACAGCGCGAAATTAAACGGTTTTTTTTCGTCCATATCGCGTTTCACTCTTGTGGTAATGCCCATGCCATAATCTCCTCTTCGCCCATGTCGTCGCGATTGGTCAGGATTTGCGTCAGTCGCCCTTCGCAGAACACGGCGATGCGGTCGCAGACGGCAATAATTTCGGGTAGCTCGGATGACACCATCAGGATGACCTTGCCCTCGTCAGCCAACTGGCGCATCACCTTGTAGATTTCGGCCTTTGCGCCGACGTCGATGCCGCGGGTAGGTTCATCAAAAATGATGACGTCCGGGTTGCAGCACAGCCATTTGGAAATCAGCACCTTCTGCTGGTTTCCGCCGGAGAGCTCAGTGATGTTTTGCTCCACGCTATGGCACTTTAACGCCAGCAGCTGGCGCTGCGTTTCAGCAGTTTTGCGCTCTTCATGTTCGCGAAACAGGCCCATGGCGCCTTTGTAGCCGCCATTTTTCAGGCTTTGGCTGACCGCCATGTTCTGAGCAATAGAGAAGTTGGGGAAGAAGCCGTTTTCCCGACGGCTTTCAGTGATGTAGGCCATCCCTTTTTTCAACGCATCTAACGGCGAGTGTGGGGAGATGGTTTTACCGTTGAGACGGATTTCACCGCTAGCGCGTTTATCCACCCCGAAGAGGCAGTCCATCAGCTCGGTGCGGCCTGAGCCGACGAGCCCTGCAAAGCCAAAGATTTCACCGCGGTTCACGCTGAACGAGATATCACGTACTTTTTTCTTGTCCCGGCTGGTGACGTTTTTCACTTCGAACACGGTATCGCGTTCGAGGTTGCCGGTACTTTCTTTCATCGCGTTAAAGCGGTTTTGCAACTCGCGGCCCACCATCAGGCGCACAATATCGTCGTTTGTGACATCACTCACCATGCCCGTGCAGACGCTGCTTCCATCTTTCATCACGGTAAAGCGGTCGCAAATGCGGCGGATTTCTGCGAGCTTATGCGAGATATACACAATTGCTGTGCCCTCTTTACGTAATTGATTCATGATCAGGAAAAGATAATCCACCTCTTTATTGGTTAAAGACGATGTGGGCTCATCCATAATGATCGCTTTAGCGTTGAGCATTAATGTTTTTGCAATTTCCAGCATTTGCTTGTGGCTGATGGATAAATTCGCCACCTTTTCATCTAAATCGACTTTCAATCCCACGCGTAAAAGCATCATTGCGCCGCGAATACGCATCTCTTTCCAGTCGATGATATTGACGCCACAGACTTTTTTCGTCAGATGACGGCCAATATATAAATTCTCCAGAACAGTTAATTCATCGATAACGCTAAGTTCCTGGTAAATTATGCCAATGCCCAACTGTGCTGCCAGTTTATGATCGAGCTTGTCGTAATTTACCTCGTTGATAGTAATAGTTCCTTTGGTCGGTTCATGTATTCCCGACAATACTTTCATTAAGGTTGATTTACCGGCGCCATTCTCCCCTAATAACGCATGAATCTCGTGGGGATAAATAGTTAAATCAACCGACGTTAATGCGTGAACCGGACCAAAGGATTTGCCGATCCCCGCCATTGAGATATATGGCGTGACCATGTTTACTCCTTATGTTTTCCCTCTCATCCTGTGGGAGAGAGCTGGGGTGTGGGCTTCTGACCGCACCGGATATCAGTTATTTCGTCACCAGAACCGAATCAACCAGTTTGAATTCAGGCGTTTTTTCTAGGGGGATCACGTTGCCGGTTTTCGCCGCATCCACCATCAACTTCAGGCCCGTGGCACCAATATCCGCTGGGTTCTGCGCGACGGTGGCGGTCATTTGTCCGGCATCGACCATCTTACGTGCTTCAGGAATGCCATCCGTGCCAACGACCAGTACTTTTCCTGTTTTACCGGCGTTTGCCACCGCCTGTGCCACGCCCATTGCCATGGTATCGTTTGCACAGTAGAAGGCTTTCAAATTTGGATTTCGTTGCAAAACGTTGGTGGCGACATCCAGGGCTTTAATGCGATCCCAGTCGGCAGGTTGGCTGGCAACGAGCTTGATTTGACTTGCTTTTTTGAAGGTTTCTGTCGCGCCATTGCGGCGTGCCTCTCCCGATGCATTTCCGGCTTTCCCTTCAATAATCGCGACTTCACCGCCCTGCACACCGAGTTTATCAATGATAAAGCCTGCGCCTTTTGCCCCGACGGCTACGTTATCCGTCGTGACAAAACCTTCAACGTTACCGCCGGCTTTTTTCAGGTTATCCATATCGATTTTTTCATCGAGATTGACCAGATAAATGCCTTTTTGCCAGGCGCGTGAGACGGGCATCACCAGGTTGACCGAGGAGAGTGGGGCAAAGGCAATGCCTTTGTATTTCTTATTACTCAAGTCTTCAAAAAGCTGCAGTTGAGACTGAAAATCACCCTCTGACGGCGAAGCAAAAATATCAACACTTACCCCCAGGGTTTTTGCTTCATCTTCGATCCCTTTCTTCATATCCACCCAGAATGGATTGTTCAATGTTTTTAATACTACCGCATATTCTGCGGCAGCAAATGCGCTGGTAGATAACATTAAGCCCATAGCGGCGCCGCTGAAATATTTCAGATATTTATTCATAGCAGTGTTCTCAATGTAGGGTATATTTTTGTTGATCCCGCTAATACGGGATCAACCTTTTATCGTTACTTCAGGGCGCCAGGGGAGAAGAAATCCACAATAGCACCGGTTTTTTGCATGTTGAGTGTGGCCTGTTGAATATTCTGTTGTGCAACGGATACAAATAAAGCATCTAATAGTGTGAGTTGTAATATACGCGCGGAGGCGTTACGCCCTAATAAAGGGGTCTCTGGTGCTGGCGAACAAATAATATAATCAGCGAGTTTGGCAATGGGCGAATGATAGCTATGGGTAATGCAGATAATCTTCGCACCGTTCTTTTTCGCTAACTCTACTGCGGCTTTCACATCGCTGGTGCGTCCTGAGTGTGTTACCACCAGCACTACGTCTCCCTCTTTCAGCAGCGATGCTGACATCATCATGATATGGGCGTCCTGATAAGACTGGCAGCGCACGCCGATACGTAAAAACTTGTGCTGGATGTCGGCACAAATGGCGTTAGAGCCACCGACGCCGTACAGATCGCGCTGGTTAGCCTGAGCGAAGACACGTGCTGCGCCATGAATTTCATCCACATTAACAATCGACTGGCCTTCCATAATGGTGCGAAGCGTAATGTTGAACACTTTATTAACCACATCCTGTGGTGCTTCATCAAAGGCGAGTTCAGCGGGGAGCACCTGCTCGGATTGAGAGAAGTAGTCCACAAGCGCTGCGCGCAGAGTACGAAAACCGCTAAACCCGAGCAGCTTGGCTACTTTGACGATCATCGCTTCCGAGACCAGCAGTGTTTCGGCAACATCTTTAATTGCCGGCGCACCGCTCAGGTTACCTGGCTGAAGCAGCCAGTCGACGATACGGCTCTCGTTGTCGGTCATCCCTTCCTGTTTCATACGCAGGTAAGGTGCCAGACCGATGCCATTAGGCAGCTCTTTTTCAAATTCTGACTGACTCATCGCTCTCTGTTGTCCTTAAAAATGAAGACGACACTATATCATCACAACCTTCCCGGGAAATATGCTGCCAACTTCACAATATTTATAAATTCATAAAGTTTTATTGCTTGTGAAGTTTTGGGCTGTGTGTTGTTGCTTCATTCGTTATAAATCAATCATTTAATTTCTTCTGCATTTAATGGCCTAAGACTTACAAGCAAACTTAACCATCAGGTCAGGGTTGAAATGCGATCCTCAGGGGTGTAGAACACGCTCAGAACGCGATGTTTTTGTGGTTTTATTGCACAACTAACCGGTCTTAAATCACAAAATACATCGCGTTCGTAAAGTTTACTCACTGAGAGGAAAATCATGAAAAGGATTGCGTTTGGTTGCGATCACGTTGGCTTCATACTGAAAGAGGACATACTGGCCCATCTGCGTGGGCGTGGCGTAGAGGTGGTGGATAAGGGCACCTGGTCGCCCGAACGCACCGATTACCCGCATTATGCCAGCGCTGTTGCGACGTCCCTGCTCGACGGTGAGGTTGATGGCGGCATCTTAATTTGTGGTACCGGCGTTGGGATCTCTATTACGGCCAACAAATACCCCGGCATTCGTGCAGTGGTATGTAGTGAGCCTTATTCTGCGCAGCTTTCAAGGCAGCATAACAACACCAATATCCTGGCATTTGGCTCACGTGTTGTTGGCCTTGAGCTGGCAAAAATGATTGTCGATGCCTGGCTCAATGCAGAATTTGAGGGCGGGAGACATCAGGTGAGAGTGGAAGCGATAGGGGTGATTGAACAGGCGCAGAAATGAGATTCCTCCGCTACCCCAGCCAGCTGTTGTTCATTACCGTAAGGCCAGTCCACCTGCGAGTCTGGTCTTATGAAACGTTACTCTACCGCTCTGTTATTTGGTCTGCTGTCACTTACCAGCCAACTGGCTCACGCCGATGTTATTGATGAAGCCATTGGCAATATTCAGCAGGCGATCAACGATGCCTATAACCCCAGCAGCAGTCGCAGTAGCGATGATGACGACGATCGCTACGATCGCAGCCGCCAGACCGACAGCCGTCAGTATGACGATCGCCGCAGGCAACTGGAGGATCGCCGTCGCCGTCTGGATGAGCGTCAACGCCAGTTGGATGATGACAGACGTCAGTTAGAAGAAGATGAACGCCGGTTAGAAGACGATTACGATCGCTGATACGCGCGGTTTAGCATCCATACGCCTCGCCCTCTCATCCAGAGAGGGAGTGACCTAATCCAGCAACAACGTCATTCCGTCATATCCCGCCTCGAACCCGTCGGGTAGCGGGTTATCCATCATCCATACGTCGAACTGATGACTGATATGGGTCAGGATCACCTGCGGACAGCCGATGATCTCATTTAAGGCAATAACCGTATTCAGATCGCAATGGTTGCGCGGCGTTTCGTCACGCGGTTCGTGGCTGCAGTCGATGATCATCGCCTGCGGCCGGTTATTGAGCAGGAATTTTACCGTTTTATCAGGTAATCCGGCGGTGTCGGAGAGCCAGGCCACACGGCTGTGGGCGGACTCCAGCAGGTAGCCAAAGGTGATTTTCGAGTGATTCAGCGGCAGCGGCGTGACCCGCAGGCCCTGCAGTTCAAACACCACAAACGGCTCTACCGTATGGCTGAAATCCAGAATCCCCGGGTGTTTAAACAGGTCGTCACACCCCGCCTCGTCTGGTGGGCCGTACACCGGAACAGGGGCACCGACGCCCCAGCGCAGGGGGAACAGCCCCTGGACGTGATCCATATGGTAATGGGTCAGTAAAAACTGCTGAAAGCTGCCTGCCGGCCAGTCGTCCATCAGGTGCGGGATACCGGCGTCCAGCAGCGTTACCGCATCGTTGAATTTGACTACCGCGCTACAGGGGCGACGGCGATGGTTATCCTGCAGACGCGCCCGGCGACACGCCGCGCAGTCGCAGCCAAACGCCGGCACCAGCTGAGCGCTACCGGTTCCCGTTAACGTAATCGTCAGACTCATCGTGCGCCTCTACAACAGTTTGGTGAAACGAAAATGGCTCTGCGTATACCCTTCACGCGCATAAAAACGGTGAGCGTCCAGGCGCTTCACGCTGGTGGATAGTTCTGTCAGTTCAGCGCCCGCCTGCCGCGCCACGTTCTCCGCCCAGGCCAACAGCTGGCTGCCCACCCTGAGACCGCGCGCCTGCGGCATGACCACCAGCTCCTGGATCTCGCCAATCCATCTGGCGTGGTGCAGGTGAAACTGCATATGCAGGCCAATCATGCCCACCACCTGGCCGTTTAATTCAGCCAGCTGGTAACGCATATTGTGGTCCTGCAGATTGGCAAGATACCCGGCGTGGAACGCCTGATGATCAAACTCACTCTGCTTGAGTTCGCAAATCAGCGCGTAAACAATCTGCGCATCGTCGGCAGTGGCGGGGCGAAGCTGGCAGTCAGGCATGCTGTTTCTCCTTCTGACGGATAAGCGTTAAAAAGTTATCGACTGACTGTAGCAAGCTTCCGTCGTTATTGAGGATATGACAGTTCGATGGGGTATAGCGCGCCGCACGTTCAAGCCGCTGCTCGATCTCTTTGGCGTTTTCGCGACCCCGGCTCTGCAACCGGCTGCGCAGCACATCAGGCGAGACCTGCAGACAGACCGGCAACAGCGCTGCTTCATAGCGGGCGCGCGCTTGTTGAAGGTGCGCGCGTGAGCCGTTGACCAGCACGTCGAACCCGGCGTGCAGCCACAGGTCTGTCTCGATGCCTATCCCGTAGTAATAACCGTTGGCGTGCCAGCTGAGCGCCAGCAGATTTTGCCCGGCGCGCGTGAAAAATTCCGGCTCGCTCAGGGCGATATGGTTCTCACTCCCGGCATTCGCTGCACGGGTGATATAGCGGTGCGCAACCAGAAGCTGGGGATGTTCCCGCTGCCGTAACGCGGACAGCAGGCTGTCCTTACCGGAGCCTGACGGCCCCATTAGCCAGATTAGTTTTCCCATCAGAACACCCGTTTTCCCTGACGCCAGACGTGGTCGATATGGATGTGCTCGCCCTTACGGTGAACCAGCACCAGATCCGCCCGGTTACCTACAGCTATCTCTCCACGATCGTCAAGATTAACTGCCCTACCCGGGTTTTTCGTTACCAGACGAATCGCCTGCGGCAGCGTAAAGCGATTGTTTTCGTCAGCCGCGACCCGGAAGGCGGCGTCCAGCAGGCTGGCGGGGTAGTAGTCGGAAGAGAGGATATCCAGCAGACCTAGCGACGCGAGCGCGCTTGCCGCCACGTTGCCGGAGTGTGAGCCGCCGCGCACGATATTCGGCGCCCCCATCAGGACGTTCATGCCGTGAGTGCGGGAGGCTTCTGCTGCCTCAAACGTGGTGGGAAATTCAGCGATTACGCTGCCAAGCTGGTGTGATTCGCGCACATGTTCATGCGTCGCATCATCATGGCTGGCTAAGGCAATGTTGCGATCCCGACACATGGCGGCAATGGAGAGCCGGTTTGGTTGAGACCACTGGGCCGCAAGCTGTCGCTGTTCCTCTTCATAACGCACCATTTCTTCATTGGTCAGCGCGTATTTTCCCTGATAGTACTCGCGGTATTTCTCTATTCTGGCGAACTGACGCTGCCCCGGCGAGTGGTCCATCAACGAGACCAGTGAGACCGGTTCGCGGTCCACCAGCTTTTCAAACAGCGGCAGAGTAGTGTGATGCGGGAGTTCACACCGCAGGTGCAAACGATGCTCGGCGCGGTTAAGGCCGCGTTTTTGCGTCTCTTCTACGGCGTTGATCATCTTCTCAAGGTTTTCCAGACGGTCGCCGCCGTCGCGCACGTCGCCAATCGCTACGGCGTCCAGCACGGTAGTGATGCCGCTGGCGACCATCAGCGCGTCATGGCTGCTCATTGCGGAATGAGCTGGCCAGTCGACTTTCGGACGCGGGGTAAAGAATTTATCCAGATTATCGGTGTGCAGTTCGATAAGGCCCGGCAGCAGCCAGCCTCCTTCACCGTCCATCGCTTCCGGGGCGCGGCTCCGGGTTTCCGCAAAGGCGCGGATCTCTCCGGCCTGGATCTCAATCGAGCCATCAACGACTTCATTTTCCAGCACCAGCTTTACGTTATTCACGATCATGCGAGCGTCCCCATCGGATGCAGCCTGTCTGCGACGCGGGAGCGAACGGTGTCGTCGTGGAAGATCCCCACGATCGCCGCGCCGCGTGCTTTGGCCTGTTCGATCAGTTCAACCACCGCCGCGCTGTTCTTGCTGTCGAGCGAGGCAGTGGGTTCATCAAGCAGTAAAATCGGGTAGTCGACGATAAACCCGCGGGCGATATTCACCCGCTGCTGCTCGCCACCGGAAAAGGTCGACGGGGCAAGGTGCCAGAGGTGTTCCGGCACGTTCAGGCGCGTGAGCAGGCCGGCGGCTTTCGCGGCGCAGGTTTCGCGCGGAACGCCCAGGTCCAGCAACGGCTGCATGACCACGTCCAGGGCGGAGATCCGTGGGATCACCCGCAAAAACTGGCTGACCCAGCCGATCGTCGAGCGGCGCACGTCCAGCACCTTACGCGCCGGCGCCTGCACCAGATCGACCCATTCATTGCCATGACGAATATAGATGTGGCCTTCGTCCGGCAGATAGTTGGCGTACAGGGAGCGCAGCAGCGTCGATTTGCCGCTGCCGGAATGGCCGTGCAACACCACGCATTCACCCTTGCTAACCTCCAGAGAGGCGCTGTGCAGGACCGGCAGGCGCACGCCGTTTTGCTGGTGGAGCACAAAGGTCTTACTGACATTTTCTACGCGGATCATGGGGGCCTCTTAATTCTGCAATACCGATGACACCAGCAGCTGGGTGTACGGATGGTGGGGATCGTCGAGTACGCGGTCGGTCAGCCCACTTTCCACCACCTGACCCTGCTTCATCACCAGAAGAC
>ENA-UOZR01000565-UOZR01000565.1-food-metagenome-genome-assembly--contig:-NODE-565-length-12917-cov-4.802908_pt1 | contig 12917 bp, 15 predicted proteins | sample MGYA00249873_ERZ772733 | MGnify/ENA primary metagenome ERZ772733 (study PRJEB29005, sample SAMN08379462) | food metagenome | isolation source: cheese - non spiked | study: EMG produced TPA metagenomics... | reverse complement strand
CGGTCTACGGCGACGCGTTTGACCATTTCGCGCCGGCAGACGTGCGGGGTAACGACGCGGCCCGTCGGGCGTGGGCGACCAGCAAAATGAATCAGGCGGCGGCGGCCTCCGAAAAATTAGGCCTGACAGCGCACGCCACTTTTTCTGGATCGCTGGCGTGGCCATTTTTCTACCCGTGGCCGCCGCACAACGCGCAGCGTTTTCAGGACGCTTTCCAGACGCTGGCAACCCGCTGGCGGCCCATTCTGGACACCTTTGATGAGCACGGCGTCGATGTCTGTTATGAGCTGCATCCGGGGGAAGACCTGCATGACGGCGTGACATTTGAGCGTTTTCTGGCGCTGGTAGACAACCACCCGCGCTGCAATATTCTCTACGATCCCAGCCATATGCTGCTTCAGCAGATGGACTACCTGACGTTTATCGATCTCTACCATGCGCGCATTAAAGCGTTTCACGTCAAAGATGCAGAGTTTCGTCCTAACGGGCGCAGCGGCGTATACGGTGGCTACCAGCCGTGGCTTCATCGCGCGGGTCGCTTCCGGTCGCCGGGCGACGGGCAGATCGACTTCACCGGTATTTTCAGCAAACTGACCCAGTACGACTACGAGGGCTGGGCAGTGCTGGAGTGGGAGTGCTGTCTTAAGGATGGCGATACCGGTGCCCGCGAAGGCAGCGAATTTATCCGTCGTTATATCATTCCGGTATCCGGGCGCGCGTTTGACGATTTCGCCGCGGGAGGCAGCCATGATTAACGTCGGGATTGTCGGCAGTGGCTTTATCGGCCCGGCGCACATTGAGGCGCTACGGCGTCTCGGCAGTGTGCAGGTGGTCGCCCTGTGCGACAGCTCGCTTTCACAAGCGCAGGAAAAGGCGCGCCAGCTGAATGTGCCCCATGCTTACGGGAACGTTGAGGCGCTGCTCGCCCATCCGGATCTGCACGTGGTGCATAACTGCACGCCAAACCATCTGCATGCAGAGATTAACCGCCAGATTTTGCGGGCGGGTAAGCATGTTTTTTCCGAAAAGCCGCTGTGTATGACCCCGGAGGAGGCCCGCGAGCTGGTGGCACTGGCTGAGCAGGCGGGCGTGGTACACGGCGTCAGCTTTGTCTATCGCCAGTTTGCGATGGTGCGCCAGGCGGCCAGCATGAGGCGCGAGGGCAGTCTCGGTCTATCTGCAGGACTGGATGCTGCTGGAAACCGACTACAACTGGCGGGTGGATGCCACGCTGGGCGGTGCGTCGCGCGCGGTGGCGGATATTGGCTCCCACTGGTGTGACACGGTGCAGTTTGTGACCGGGCGGCGGATCACCGACGTGATGGCCGACCTCGCCATCGTCTGGCCAACGCGCAAGGCCAGTGCGGCGGGAAACCGGACCTTCACGGATGATCGCAGCGCGAACGATGAAGACAAACCGGTCACCACCGAAGATTTTGGCTCGGTGCTGGTGCGCTTCGACGATGGCAGCAAAGGCAGTTTTAACGTCTCGCAGGTCAGCGCCGGGCGATAAAATCGGCTGACGTTTGAAGTTAACGGCAGCGAACGGTCCGTGGCGTGGGATCAGGAGGTGCCGCAGCAACTCTGGATCGGCCATCGCGCGCAGGCAAACCAGACCCTCTCCGACGATCCAAACCTGATGAACCGTGACGTGGCCGAAAGCGCCCATTTTCCCGGCGGACATATCGAAGGCTGGCCTGATGCCTTTAAAAATATGATGGCGCAGTTTTACCGCGCCGTGATGCAGGGGGAGATGCCGGCACAGCCGCTGTTTGCGACGTTCCATGACGGCGCGAACGTCATGTATATCATTGATGCGATAGTGAAAAGCCATCAGCAACAGCGCTGGGTGCGCGTTGCGTATTGACGCGTTGCCCGGTTCGCCGGGCAACGAATTTATGGTAGCCTGCATAAAACGTTAACCGCAGGAAATGCCGTCGCTATGTCCATTCAGAAAATCGCTCAGCTTGCCGGGGTGTCCGTGGCAACGGTCTCTCGCGTGCTTAACAACAGCGATACCGTGAAAGCGAAAAACCGCGAACGCGTCCTGCAGGCGATCAAAGAGAGTAATTACCAGCCCAATCTGCTGGCGCGCCAGCTGCGGACTGCCCGCAGCTATATGATTCTGGTGATGGTGTCGAACATCGCTAACCCGTTCTGCGCCGAAGTGGTGAAAGGCATTGAAGAGGAAGCCGAAAAGAACGGCTACCGCATTCTGCTGTGCAATTCCGGCTCTGACATTGAACGCTCGCGTTCGGGGCTGAGTTTGCTGTCCGGTAAAATTGTCGACGGCATTATCACCATGGATGCCTTCTCAAAGCTTCCTGAACTGGCCGCCCTGATTGGTGCCGCGCCGTGGGTGCAGTGCGCCGAATACGCCGATGCCGGTGCGGTCTCTTGCGTCGGGATTAACGATGTGGACGCCTCGCAGCATGCCGTCAGCCAGCTTGCCGACGGCGGGCGCGGGCGGATCGCGATGATTAACCACGACCTGAGTTATAAATATGCCCGCCTGCGCGAGCGTGGCTATAAGAGCGTTATCCACCTGAAAGATCTGGCTTACCAGGCGGTGGAATACGCCAGCGATCTCAGCTTCGGCGCCGGAATGGCGGCGATGCAAAACCTGCTGAAGGAAAACCCGCCTGACGCGGTCTTTGCCGTTTCCGATACCCTGGCGGCAGGCGCATTGCATGCGATCCAGCAGGCGGGATTACGCGTGCCGGAAGACATTGCGGTAGTCGGGTTTGACGGTACGGAACTGGCGGAGATGATTTCGCTCACCACCATCGAACAGCCGTCGCGGGATATTGGGCGCAAGGCGGTCGATTTGTTGTTGAATAAAATCGATAACCCGGATGCGCCCACGGAAAGAGTGATGATGGACTGGCGCTTTATCTCCCGCGCCAGCGCCTGATTATTTCGCTATTACGCCAGCCAGCGAGCGAATATCGTTTCCGGTCGGAGACTGATGAATATGCAGACCAAATTCATCCACCACGGCGAATATATGGTCGAAAATATCGGCCTGAATCGCCTCATATTCCGCCCAGACGACTGTGTTAGTGAACGCGTATATTTCAACTGGCAGCCCGTTAGCTTCTGGCGCTAACTGGCGAACCATCAGCGTCATATCTTTACGGATCCGCGGGTGATTACGCAGATATTCATTTAAATAGGCGCGGAAGGTTCCAATATTGGTCATTTTGCGCAGGTTCAGCACCGATTCGCCTTCACCGTTTTCCTGATTCCAGAGCGAAATTTCTTCGTGACGCGCCGCCATGTACGGCTTAAGCAGCTTCGCCTGAATCAGCTGCTGTTGCTCCTGCTCGTCGAGGAAGTGGATGCTGGTGGTGTCTATATTCAGGCTACGCTTGATGCGTCGCCCGCCGGAGGCCGACATGCCGCTCCAGTTGATAAAGGCATCAGAGACCAGCGCCCAGGTCGGAATGGTGGTGATGGTGTTGTCGAAGTTGCGCACCTTCACGGTGGTCAGGCCGATGTCTGTGACCGTGCCGTTGGCTCCGTATTTTGGCATCTCCAGCCAGTCACCGAGTTTAAGCATGTCATTGGCGGAGAGCTGGATCCCGGCGACAAGCCCGAGGATCGGGTCTTTAAACACCAGCATTAACACTGCAGCCATGGCGCCCAGGCCGCTAATCAGAATGGCTGGCGACTGACCAATCAGCAGCGAGATAATTAAAATCCCCACCAGAATAGCGCTCACCAGTTTTATCCCCTGGAAGATGCCCTTCAGCGGGAGCTGCGAGGCTGTCGCCATCTTTTGCGAAAGATTGAAAATGACGTCCAGCAGCGAGAAGAACGAGAGCAGGGCATACACCATCACCCACAGCTTCGCGCAGGTGGTGAGCATTTCCGCCGCTTCGCTGCCTTTTTGCAGCCACAGTACCGCCTGAACGTTGACAATAATCCCCTGCAGGGTAAAGGCGACACGGTGAAATAACTTGTTCTGGGTAATGATTTGCAACCATAAATGGCTGCTGGCCTGCGCGCGTTTCTCAAAGGCCCGCAGGACCACTTTGTGCAGAATAAAATGAACGATGAGTGCGGTAAGAAAAATAATACCAAAGATAATCACTAAAGAGGTGGTGTGATTAATTTCAATCCCTAACTCTTCAACCTGAGCAATTAATTCCTGCATAACGTCTCCTGTATTGATGCAGCCCCATAATGGCGGCTGCGGATCTATTATGCAAATTCGTCAGGGTTATTTGACGGCGTGGCAGGTCGTCACCACCGGCAGGCACAGGTGATGGCGAACCCGCAGCGTCGCCAGCGCGAGGATCACCATCAGGCCAGTTTCCACCGCGAGGAAGAGGGTGATCGCCTGAGTGTAATCTCCGTGATGATTTTGCAGACCGTGCAGCAAAATCGCGCCAAAGATGGCCGGACCGAGTCCAAGTGCCGCCTGCTGCAGCGTGCTCAAAATGGCGCTCGCCGCCCCGGCGTCATCAGGCTGAATATCGCGCATGCCAATACGATAAAAACTGTTCACGATCAGCGCCTGACCATAACCGACCAGCCCGGTCGCGGGTGCCAGCGTCAGCGCGGTATTGTGCATTCCCCAGAGGCGGAAGGTGACAATCAGCGCCAGCAGGCCCGCTATCTGGATCGCCAGACCGGTGAGCAGAATGGTACTGGTGCTGTAGCGGGCAATCAGACGCGGGGCAAACCACGCTGAAATAAAGTAGGTGACACCCAGGGCGATAAAACTGTTGCCAGACTGCCACGGCGCCATCCCCAGACCGGTTTGCATGGTTAACGCCATGCAGAACATAAAGCCGGACCAGACGCTAAAAAAGAGCAACGCAATCAGCACGCCAAAGCGGATACTGCGCAACTGCAGCAGGCGCGGCGGGATCAGCGGATGCGCATCGTCCCGTTCTTTTTTGCGGGCGTTGAGGGCCATTAACCCGGCAAGCGGAATAATGGCGATAAGCGCGACCTTGAGCGGCCAGGACCAGTGCCACTGCGGGCCGAGCGCCATCGGGAACAGCAGGCAGCAGAGGATGATCGCCAGCAGGACGGTGCCCGTCCAGTCAATGCTTGATGGCGTGTCACGGCGGGTTTCCGGCACGTAGCGGCGGCTCATGGCCAGCACCACCAGACAAATCGGCACGTTGATAAAGAAGGCGTTACGCCAGCCGAGGCCGGCAATGTCCGCCGATACCAGCCAGCCGCCGCCCATCTGGCCGACGATAAACGCGATGCCGCCGATGCCGCCAAAGAGGCTGATGGCCTTCGCGTGGGCCGTGCCTTTCAGCGTTACGTGCAGGGTGGCGAGAATTTGCGGCATGATCAGCGCCGCGCCAGCCCCCTGAAGAATACGGGCGCCCAGCAGTTGTTCAATGTTGCCTGCCATTCCGCACAGCAGCGAGGCCAGGCCAAAGCTCGCCACGCCCCACATGAAAAGACGACGGCGGCCAAGGTTATCCCCCAGCTTGCTGCCGAGGGCAAGGCAGACGGCAAAGGCCACACCGTAGAGGGCAACAATTAATTCCAGCTCGGTGGCCGTAGCGTGCAGCGAATGGGTGATAGCATCCAGCGCCACGTTGGTGATTGAGGTATCAATCAGCGGCAGCATCTGGCCGGTTAACAGCAATATCAGGCCTGCGCGGCCCGGTGAAACGACTGACGTATTCATGGTAACTCCATTGCGTCATTCAACAGATGGTCGTAGCATCAACGATCTGATAAACGGGTACCAGTTCTTGCTTATACTGGTACTGGCACTACCATGCAGGGGGATTTATGGCGCTGATGTCTGAACCCGTCGTCTCGCTCAAGGATGACACCCGAAAACAACTTGGTGCGTTTTTACGCGCCCGACGCGAAAGCCTCGATCCGCAGCGGCTCGGCCTGCCGCGCAGCGGTCGACGCCGCACGCCCGGGCTGCGCCGTGAAGAGGTGGCCCTGCTGGCGGACGTCGGGGTGACCTGGTACACCTGGCTTGAGCAGGGCAGGGACGTCAATCCGTCCAGCGCGGTGATGGCCGCCGTGGCAAAAGCGCTGCAATGTACCCCGACCGAAGCGCGCCATCTTTTTGTGCTGGCCGGGCTACCGCCGGGTGAAGCACCGCAGGCCACCTGCTGTGAAGGGATCAGCGAAGGCACGCGCCGCCTGCTTGATACGTTAATGCCGAAACCGGCCAGCATTCAGAAACCCAATTTCGACATCGTGGCCTGGAACGACAGCTTTGGTCATCTGATGGGTGTCGATTTCAATGCGATCCCCCCGGAAGACCGCAACTGTATTTATCTGTTCCTTACCCACCCGGCATGGCGCGCCCGTCTCGGCAGACGTGACGATGTGCTGCCCGTCTTTGTCTCCTATTTCCGGGCGGCGATGGCCGAGCACCGGGGTGACCCGCTGTGGGAAGCCAAACTGGCGCGCTTTTTTGCGGTGTCTGAGGAGTTTAAAAATCTGTGGCATCAGCGCAATGACGTGCGCGGTGTGGAAAACCAGCTCAAGTTGTTTACCCATCCTGAGCTTGGGGAATTTACCCTGCAGCAGATGTACTGGTACTCTGCTCCACGAAACGGTTCCCGGTTGCTGGTGTATCTGCCAGTAGATGAAGCCGGGGAGAGAGCAATGGAATGGCTGACGGAGCAGGCAAAATGAAGGTTACCGGCAAACAGGAGCGGCTGCTACGCCGCGCACTCAACGAGTGGCAACAGGAAGGCACATTAACCGCTGACGACCACCAGCGGCTGGCCGGTACGCTTCAACGCGTGACCATGGACTGGCAGCGGCTGAGCCGCTATGCCTTCTGGACGGCACTTGCCTGCGTCATTATCGCCATCGGCAGCCTGTTTTCGGACAGCGAACTGATGGCGCGCATTATCGAATTCTTCGCTTTTTCCTCCCTTGCCCGCATCGGGCTGCCGGCACTGCTGGCCGTGCTGTTTTATTTGTGGGGCTTCAGCCGCCAGCGGCGGGAGACGCAGTGGCATTACAGTACCGAAGCGATTTTGTTCCTCGGAGTCTTGTTTACCGCCATCGCGCTCTGGCAGCTGGGTGAACGGCTGGATAATGGCAGCGGCCACATCGCGCCCCTGTTCCTGGCCGGCTGTGCCGTCTATGGCCTGGTAGGCTTTTTCGGCCGCTCCGGGCTGGTCTGGCTGTTCTTCTTGCTCTCGCTTGGCAACTGGTTTGGCGCGGAGACGGGCTATATGTCCGGCTGGGGCGCTTACTGGCTGGGGATGAACTATCCGGTGCGCTTTATCTTTTTCGGCGGCGCGCTGCTGGCCCTGTGCTGGATCCTGCGTGCTGTGCTGCAGTCCCGTCATCTCTACACCACCAGTAAAGCGATGGGGCTGACGTATCTCTTTGTCGCCCTGTGGATCATGTCGATATTTGGTAATTACGATATCGATAACTGGTACAGCGTGACCCAGGCCTCGTTGCTGCCGTGGGCGCTGCTGTTTGCGGTGGCGGCGGTTCTTTGTATTTACGTCAGTCTGAAAACTGACGACGGCATGCTGCGCGGGTTTGGCCTGACGTTCCTCGCCATTAACCTCTATACCCGCTACTTCGAATACTTCTGGGATGGGATGAACAAGGTGGTGTTCTTCCTGATTCTGGCGGCGTCGCTGGCGGTGATAGGGCGGTATGCGGAGCGGATCTGGCATGCCGGGCGTGCGGAGAAGTAAGTTTTGCGCGTGTTTATCGGGAAGACGCAGAAAACGCCGTCTGCGTGAGATGCTGGTTCAATGGCGAAACCAGGCAGATGACGCGTGATTGAAAACGGGCCGCAGTTGCGGCCCGTTTGTCTTAGCACTCGGTCACAATCGTGCTCAGCGGCAGGCGAGATTTTGGCAGCGTGGCGTTGAAATCTTCCACGCTGTGGTGTCCAACCGGGACCACCACCAGGCTGGTGAAGCCTTTTTCTTTCAGGCCAAACTCTGCGTCGAGAATGGCGGCGTCAAAACCTTCAATGGGTACGGCATCCAGGCCCAGCGCGGCCACGCCTAACAGGAAGTTACCGACGTTGAGGTAAACCTGTTTCGCCATCCACTGGTCGTCATCTTTCAGATCCACGCGGTGCATGTCGGCAAAATAGCAGCGACCTTTGTGATTCGCCGCTTTTGCTTCTGGGGTGTTGAAGCGACCGTCTGCCTCTTCCTGATCGACGACGCGCTCAAGCCACGCATCGTCCATGGCGGTTTTCGCGCAGAACACCACCACATGAGAGGCGTCCATCATTTTGCGTTCGTTGAACACGTAAGTGCCTGCCGCAGATTTGGCCACGCGCGCTTTACCTTCCTCAGTGCTGGCAATAATAAAATGCCACGGCTGGGAGTTCGTGCTGGACGGGCTGTACTGCAGCAGGGTTTTGATCTTCTCCGCTTCTTCAGCGGTCAGTTTCTTGCTTGGGTCAAACGCCTTGGTGGAGTGGCGTTTCAGGGCAACGGAAAGGATATCCATAACAACTCCTGGTGATAAAATTCGCCCGCGTGCGGGCGCGAAAAGGAGTGCAGATTACCGTGCGAAGCGGGAAAAGATAAGTGCATTTTGAGCGCTTAATCTGTTCGTCTCAGACGAACAATCAGCGCGGCCTGATCCATTTCTGGTCTTTTTTCGGCAGCTTATCGACGACCAGATTCCAGGAGTCGTTGATGAGATCGGCCACCAGTTCCTGCGTAACATCGTCAGTGCCGTAGAGTGAAATCCAGTGCTTTTTATTGAGATGATACCCCGGCTCAACGCCGCGGTAGATCTGCTGGTTTAACAGGGATTTTTCCGGATCGGATTTCAGGCTGACATGCGGTCGCCCGTGAGCAACCGCAACAATCATGAAAATCTTGCCACCCACTTTAAACACATCAAATTCCGGCCCGAACGGCCAGCAGTGTTCGGTGAACGGCAGTTCCAGCGCCACGCGTTTGGCGTGTTCCTGCAGCGATTTACTGTCCATCAATATCCTCGGAGGCGAGTCCACGCCACATGGCTTCAAAGCCCAGCGCTTTAAAATCGACGGCGCGGGACGGATCGCGGGTGGCAAATTCCATGGTGGTTTCGGCAAGCGATAAGAACATGGCATCACCAAAGGTACGAAACTCATCGGACATAAATACCGGACGCACTGCGCGACGGCACAGTTCATGCAGTTCCGGGAACATCTCCTGCACGGCCTGCTCCGTTTCGGCGCTGATCTTCTCGCTGACCCCAAGCTGGCGAATGGCGGCGTGAGCGACAGGATTACGGATGCCCCAGTCGACGTAGCTGTTCCAGATATTGCGGGTATGTTCTTTGGGGAGGGTGAGCGTGCGATCAAGCTCCGCCAGCATCGTCTGGCAAAGATCCTGCTTCAGGTGCAGATAGAGGGCATTCAGCAGATCGTCTTTGGTAGCAAAGTAGCGGAACAGGGTGCCTTCGGCGACACCCGCCTTACGGGCAATGAGCGCCGTTGAGGCGGCAATACCTGACTGTGCAAATGCCGCCGTTGCGGCGTCCAGTAAGGCCTGTTTTTTATCTTCACTCTTCGGACGTGCCACTAAATTTTTCCCCCTTTCACTGATAAAAACCCCGATTGAAACACGTGCTTTGACACGCTGCAACGCGGAATGTCAAAGATCGAAAACGTCTTGACGACTTTATCATCATATCTATAATGAGTGCTTACTCACTCATAATCAAGTTCAACCCGCGTAAACCATCGGATGGGGCGCGTTTTCGGGTCAGGATATGAAAAAGCCTCTATTCATCTGCGTGGTGTTCGTCATGATTATTGCTTCAGCTGCGAGTTTACCTTTTGTCCTGAATCCTGGATTTGGCCAGCCACCGCAGGGTGCGCAGCTTACTGAAGTGGAGGCCTCCCCGCAGTATCGCGACGGGAAATTCCACAATACGTTGCCGACACCGGGCTTCACCGGCGAGCAAAATATGCTGGTGGCGTGGTGGCAATTTCTGACCCGCAAAACCGAAAATGCCCGTCCCGCGCAGCCGCTGCCGCTGGTGAAAACCGATCTCGCCAGTCTGCCGCTGGAGCAGGACACGCTGGTCTGGCTCGGTCACTCGTCGTGGTATATGCAGCTGGCGGGTAAACGTATTCTGATCGATCCGGTGCTCAGCAACTATGCCGCGCCGTTCTCGTTCCTCAATAAAGCTTTTGCGGGCGAGTATCCCTGGCATGCGCAGAACATGCCGGAGATCGACCTGCTGATCATCTCCCACGATCACTACGATCATCTGGATTACGCCACCATCCGGGCGTTACTGCCGAAGGTGAAACGAGTGGTTACTCCGCTGGGCGTTGGATCTCATCTGCGCTACTGGGGCATGAAGCCGGAGATTATCGACGAGCGCGACTGGAACCAGTCGGTGCGCATCAGTGATGACTTAACGGTGCACGTCCTGCCGGCACGTCACTTCTCCGGACGCGGGATTAAACGCGATCAAACCCTGTGGGGGAGCTTTATGTTCGTCACGCCGGCGCAGAAGGTTTATTACAGCGGAGACTCCGGTTACGGTCCGCACTTCAGGGCCATCGGTGAGCAGTTCGGCGAGGTGGATTTAGCCATCATGGAAAACGGCCAGTACGATCGGGACTGGAAGTACATTCACATGATGCCGGCGGAAACGGCGCAGGCGTCGGCTGACCTTAACGCGAAAGCTGTCGTGCCCGGTCATAACGGACGCTTTGTGCTGGCGAAACACACCTGGAACGATCCGCTGATCCAGCTGGCGCAGGCCAGCAAAGATAAAAATTATCGGCTACTGACGCCGGAGCTGGGTGAACCTGTTCACGTGAGTGATACCACGCAAACCTTTCGTGAGTGGTGGGAATAATGTTTAAGCGAGAAGCAGAGGGGGAGAGCAGTATGACCATTTCCGCTCAAGTCATCGACACCATCGTCGAGTGGATCGACGACAACCTGCACCAGCCATTACGTATCGAAGAGATCGCCCGCCACGCGGGTTACTCGAAATGGCATCTGCAGCGTTTGTTTATGCAGTATAAGGGCGAAAGTCTCGGGCGTTACATTCGCGAACGCAAGCTGCTGCTGGCAGCGCGTGACCTGCGTGAATCGGACGAGCGTGTCTACGATATCTGTTTGCGCTACGGCTTTGATTCGCAGCAGACGTTTACGCGTATCTTTACCCGTACCTTCAACCAACCGCCTGGCGCGTACCGCAAAGAGAACCACAGCCGGACACACTGAACGTGTCGTTATGCAGAAATCCGACCGGGTAAGGCGCAGCCGCACCCGGTTTTTTTTACTTACGATGCCAGTGAAAACCAGCGACGCCAGACGAAACGCAGGATGAAGAATTCGAGGGCGCCAAGCAGTAAAAACCACACGCAGAACAAAATGGTGTACAGCTGGTTAAGATCGACCATGTGGAAGATCGTCATCAGCTTTTTCGCCAGCACCAGCCCAAGCGACGGCGCAGGTAACAGCAGGCAGGAGAGCAGGGCCATCAACAAAATGCCCCCCGCTGTGAGCAGCGATTCTAACGGGTGTTTCATCTTAATGTTAATCGTCAGTTAAAAATGTCATTGTCCGGCATCGCGGAACGTAAAGCAATATAAACCCGGCAGACGTTTTTTGTTAAATCAAATGCACTTTTCTGCGAATAAATAACAGAAAGAGAATAATCTCTCAGAAGCGATTAAATTATTATCGCGTTATGTAAATAAATGTCCTTGTCATGCAAATAATTTTACAAACATATAAGTGCTATATCCAATTAACGTGGCAATAACAATGGCTGCGACAATGTATAACGCCAGGCGGCGTGCGCGATAAATACCAAACATGGTTCCTCCTCGTTTAGCGTTGGTTTAGAAATATTTTGTAAAAATCATCGTATTCGAATAATATTTATTAGTTTTGAATATCCCGGCAGTAATTATATTGCGGTAGATCAATTTTACCCGCAAGCCTTAAAAATGAATTTATTAAAGCCAGAAAGGAATTCAGGCTTCCGTCCACCGTATATTGAAGGAAAAATACGATGACAAAAAAAAATCTCTCTCAGAACATGCCACCTGCTGGTGGGCAGGCGTATCAGCAGACCGTTGAGCAAGTGCTTGCTAACAAGCAGAGCCAGGCAAATGGCCTCGACCGTGCTGAAGCGCAGGCACGTCTGCATCAGTATGGCCCTAACGCGTTGCCGGAGAAAAAAGGCAAACCCGCCTGGCTACGTTTTCTCGCCCATTTTAATGATGTACTGATTTACGTTCTGCTTGCCGCGGCGGTATTAACCGTGGTTATGGGCCACTGGGTCGATACGCTGGTTATCCTCGGTGTGGCGGTAATCAACGCGTTAATTGGCCATATTCAGGAAAGCAATGCGGAAAAATCCCTGAAGAGTATTCGCAATATGCTCTCCAGCGAAGCGCGCGTCATTCGCAATGGCAATCATGAAACGCTACCGACAACTGAAATAGTCCCGGGCGATATTATTGTATTACGCGCGGGGGATCGTATTCCGGCGGATATGCGTTTAATCGAAGCGCATAATTTACGCGTGGAAGAGGCTATTCTGACCGGCGAATCTACCGTGGTGGATAAACACATTAATCCGCTGACCGGTGAATTACCGCTGGGCGACCGCACTAACCTGGTCTTTTCCGGTACGACCGTGAGTGCAGGGGGCGGCATTGGCGTGGTCATTGCCACCGGGCAAGAGACTGAACTTGGCCACATTAACCAGATGATGGCGGGTATTGAAAAGCACCGTACGCCGCTGCTGGTGCAGATGGACAAGCTGGGGAAAGCGATCTTCGCCATTATTCTGGCGATGATGGCGGCTCTATTTGTCTTCAGCCTGGTGTTCCGCGAAATCCCCATGGGCGAGCTGCTGCTCTCTCTGATTAGCCTGGCGGTCGCCTCCGTGCCGGAAGGTCTGCCAGCCATTATTTCTATCATCCTTTCTCTTGGCGTGCAGGC
>ENA-UOZR01000560-UOZR01000560.1-food-metagenome-genome-assembly--contig:-NODE-560-length-13014-cov-4.122077_pt1 | contig 13014 bp, 8 predicted proteins | sample MGYA00249873_ERZ772733 | MGnify/ENA primary metagenome ERZ772733 (study PRJEB29005, sample SAMN08379462) | food metagenome | isolation source: cheese - non spiked | study: EMG produced TPA metagenomics... | reverse complement strand
CTGGAGCCAGACATTATCAGCTGGGATAAGCGGATGTTTGAGCTGTATGAGATCCCGCCGCACATCAAGCCCACCTGGCAGCTCTGGCACGAAACGATGCTCCCGGAAGACCGCGCTCACGCTGAAAAGGTGCTCCGGGATTCCCTCATTTCACGTTTGCCGTTTAAGCTTGAGTTCCGCATTCGTGTTAAAGAAGGCGTGCGCCATATACGCTCTCTGGCGAACCGGGTACTGAACAAACAGGGTGAAGTCGAACGCCTGCTCGGCATCAACATGGACATGACCGAGGTGAAGCAGCTCAACGAAGCGCTGTTCCAGGAAAAAGAGCGTTTGCACATTACCCTCGATTCCATCGGCGAAGCGGTGTTGTGTACCGATATCGACATGAATGTCACCTTTATGAACCCGGTTGCCGAGAAGATGAGCGGCTGGCTGCAGACCGAGGCTATCGGGCAGCCTGTTCTGAAGGTGTTGCACATTACCTTTGGTGAAAAGGGACCGCTGATGGAGAATATTCACAGCGGCGATATGTCCCGTTCCGATATAGACCAGGACGTGGTGCTGAACTGCCGTACCGGCGGCAACTACGATATCCACTACAGCATCACCCCGCTCAGTACGCTGGACGGGCAAAACATTGGCTCCGTGATCGTGATTCAGGACGTGACGGAATCGCGCAAAATGCTGCGTCAGCTCAGTTACAGTGCCTCGCACGATGCCCTCACCCACCTCGCAAACCGGGTCAGTTTCGAAAACCACCTCAAACGGCTCTTACAGACCGTACAGGAGACACGCCAGCGTCATGCGCTGGTGTTTATCGATCTCGATCGTTTTAAAGCCGTCAACGACACCGCAGGCCATGCGGCGGGTGATGCTCTGCTGCGGGAGCTTTCGTCATTAATGTTGACCATGCTCCGCTCCAGCGACGTGCTGGCTCGTCTCGGCGGGGACGAATTCGGGTTGTTGCTCCCGGACTGCAATATCGAAAGCGCGCGTTATATTACCGGCCGCCTGATTAACACCATCAATGACTATCACTTTATGTGGGAAGGACGTCTGCACCGGATCGGCGCCAGCGCGGGTATTACTCTGATTGATGAAAATAACCATCAGGCTTCAGAAATCATGTCGCAGGCGGATATCGCCTGTTACGCCTCGAAAAACAGCGGACGCGGCGTCGTCACGGTTTATGAACCCCAGCAGGAACGGGACCACGGCATGCGCAGCATGATGTCGCTTGATGAGCAGTGGCACATGATTAAAGACAATCATCTGATGATGATTGCCCGCAGCGTCGCGTCTCCACGGATACCGGAAAGCTGCAACTTCTGGCTGATTTCATTACGCCTGTGGACCAGCCAGGGCGAAGTGCAGGAAGAGCATGCGTTCCGCTCCGGACTTGCGGAGCCTGAACTGTTGCACGCCCTTGACAGACGTATCTTCAACGAGTTTTTCCGCACCTCCGCCGCACAGGTCGCCCACAAAGGCATGGGGGTCGCGCTTCCGCTGTCTGAAGCAGGTTTAGCAAGCGTCACGCTGGTTGATGAACTTGTCGACCTACTGGAGAAGAGCCCCATGCCAGGCCGTCTGCTGCATCTGGTTATCGCTGCCGACGTGGTATGTAATCCGGATGAGAACCTGCAGCAGGGCCTGCAAAAGCTTCGCCATGCTGGCTGCCGCGTCGTGCTCAGCCAGGTGGGACGCGATATGAACGTCTTTAGCCACCTCAGCGCCAATATGGCCGATTATCTGATGCTTGATACGGAAATGGTGACGAATGTTTATGGCAACCTGATGGATGAGATGATGGTGACGATCGTTCAGGGGCACGCCCAGCGCCTGGGCATGAAAACCATCGCCGGTCCGTGTAACCAGCCCATCATGATGGACACGCTCTCCGGCATCGGCATTGATTTTATTTACGGCGACACCATCGCCGAGCCGCAGCCGTTGGATCTACTGCTTAATACCAGCTATTTCGCCATCAACTGATGGCGCCCAGCCGTCGGTATACCAGATGTGCAGCAACGCATACGAGCGCCAGGGCTGCCAGCGCTGGGCGTAGCGCCGAATTTGCGCAGGCGTCATCCCGGCAAAACGTTGCTTTATCAGATAATCATCCGGCAGAAAAACGTCCTTCGCCTGCCAGCCGCGCAGGGCCAGGTAGTTTGCCGTCCAGCGTCCTATCCCGGGCCGCTGCTGTAAGGCCTTCATTCCCGCCTCAATATCCGCAGGAGGGGAAAGCGGAAACGTCCCGTCAACCACAGACTGAGCCAGGTGAACGATCGACTCCGCCCGCTTTACCGGCATTCCAAGCGCTTTCAACGCCAGCGGGTCCGCTGCGGCCAGCGCGTGCGGGGTCGGGAAGCAGAGATAACCCGGGGCGTCTTCAACCGGCTCCCCGCACAGGGCGACAACGCGGGAAGCCAATTTTGCCGCCATCGCCACGCTAACCAGTTGCCCGAGTATCGCCCGCACACCCTGCTCCCAGGCATCCATCGCCCCCGGCAACCGTAAGCCTAGTCGTGCTGCCCCCAGATCCCCCAGTGTCGAGCGGATCGCCTGAGGATCGCAGTCAAGATCGAAAAGTCGCCCGATACGCTCAAGGCAGGTCTGCGCAACCGGAATCAAGCCCGGGCTGAGCGTCACGGTAAGCGTAGGGGTTTGGCTGTCCGGCGTAACGCGAAATATCCCCTGATGCCCCTCACAGGCGAAACTGCGCTCGTAATAGTGGTCCGTGACGGTCTCTACGCCCGCTACCGCACGTGCGCCAAGGAAACCAAACATCCATTGCCAGTCGTAAGGGGGTTGCCAGGTCAGGGTATACATCATCGCTCCTTTTTTGTTCCCCTCAGCATAAACCGAAAGGCCTTGTTTCGCCTTGCTTTCATATTCCTGTTGTCGCCTGGCAGACATTTCGCTAAAGTCTCGCCCCTTCTCACTGGCATGGGGATTAATCGTGTTTATTGGATTTGACTACGGTACGGCAAACTGTTCGGTTGCCATTATGCAAAACGGGCAACCACAGCTCCTGAAGATGGAAAAAGAGAGCACGCTGCTGCCATCAATGCTCTGCGCACCCACTCGCGAAGCGGTCAGCGAATGGCTGTTCCGTCATCATCAGGTTCCCGCTACCGCGGCGGAAACCCAGGCGCTGCTGCGCCGTGCGGTCAGTTTTAACCGCGACGAAGATATCGACGTGACCCCTTCCAGCGTGCAGTTTGGCCTCTCATCGCTGGGCCATTACATTGACGATCCGGAAGAGGTTTACTTCGTTAAATCCCCGAAGTCGTTTCTGGGCGCCAGCGGGTTAAAACCACAGCAGGTGGCGATGTTCGAAGACCTGGTGTGCGCCATGATGCTGCACATCCGTAACCAGGCGCAGACCCAGGTACCCGATCCCATCACGCAGGCCGTTATTGGTCGCCCGATCAACTTCCAGGGTCTGGGCGGTGAAGAGGCTAACCAGCAAGCGCAGGGGATCCTCAAGCGCGCCGCACACCGAGCCGGTTTCCGTGACGTGGTCTTCCAGTATGAGCCGGTAGCGGCAGGACTGGATTTTGAAGCCACATTAACGCAAGAGCAACGCGTGCTCGTTGTGGATATCGGCGGGGGCACCACCGACTGCTCTTTACTGCTGATGGGGCCACAATGGCATCAGCGTCGTGACCGCGAAACCAGCCTGTTGGGCCACAGCGGCTGCCGCGTAGGCGGTAACGACCTGGACATTGCTCTGGCATTTAAAAGCCTGATGCCGCTGCTCGGCATGGGCGGACAAACCGAAAAAGGCATTGCCCTGCCAATTCTGCCCTGGTGGAACGCCATCGCCATCAACGACGTTCCGGCGCAGAGTGATTTTTACAGCACCGCGAACGGGCGCTTCCTGAACGATCTGGTACGCGACGCGCAGGACGCGGATAAAGTCGCCCTGCTCTATAAAGTGTGGCGTCAGCGTCTCAGCTATCGCGTAGTGCGTACCGCTGAAGAGAGCAAAATCGCCCTCTCTGACCGTGCTGAACACGCTGTCTCATTACCTTTTATCAGTGATGAGCTGGCGACCGCGATATCGCAGGAAGGGCTGGAAACGGCACTCGCCCAGCCGCTGCAGCGGATCCTCGAGCAGGTGCAACTGGCGCTGGAGAATGGCAAAGAGAAGCCGGATGTGATTTACCTGACCGGCGGTAGCGCCCGTTCACCGCTTATCAAGAAAGCGCTGGCGGAACAGCTTCCGGGTATTCCGATTGCCGGTGGCGATGACTTTGGCTCCGTAACGGCAGGTCTGGCCCGCTGGGCACAGGTGATGTTCCGTTAAGCCCCGACGGAAGCCCTCGAAATGCGCAGGGCTTCCGTCGTTTACAGCGCGTTAAAACGCACATTTTCCTTTTTACCTGGCAGCACGCTGCCCTTTTTGCATGCCGCTTCTCGTGTCGTCGGCTGGCTTTGCTCGACAAATCGCCGGAAATCAGCGAACGGCACCGGGGGCAGGAAATGATACCCCTGCAGGTAATCCACCTGTTTGCTGATAAGCCACTCTCGCTGATAAGCGTACTCCACCCCTTCCGCCACTGTTCGCAGCCCAAGTTTGATCGCCAGATTAATAATCGATTCCAGCATCGGCAGCGGTTGGTTATCAGCCTGGATAGCGTTGATAAAGGTCTTATCAATTTTTATGACATCCAGTTCGAGTTCATTCAGATAGCATAAATTCGCGTATCCTGTACCAAAGTCATCCAGCGCAAACATCACCCCGCGATTACGCAGTGAACGGATCAGTTCTTTTATTGCAGGCGTCACGGCCAGCGTTTGATTTTCGGTGATCTCAATCATGAGCTTCACCGGTAACGATTCTGTCAGCTCTAAAAAATTGAGGCACTCCCAATAAAACACCGGGTTACTTAACGTGGTTGGACTGACATTAAACGCCACAAACAGCGGTGTATTTAACCCGTTATTCTTTTGCTTTAAGTCACTGGCAACTTTATGCATTAAATAGCTGGTGAGTTCGTTAATCAGGCCACAGCTTTCTGCCAGCGGAATAAATTCTCGCTGCGAAATCGTGTAATTATGCCCTAATGGCCAGCGGGCCAAAATCTCTATACCGCACGGCTCACCGCCTGCACCGACAACGGGTTGATAATAAGGTAAAATCTCATCATTTTTGAGTGCCAGACTCAGACGCCCCGCATCATTATTATCATAACTACGCCCGGTGGATTTGCGCATTAACGTACTGTTCTGCCCCACATCTCTTTCAGTCAGGAAACCATTGCGGATAAGAAAAATAATAGATTCAATAAAATTTTTAAAACCAAGCCTGTGCGTTATTTTATCCCGGTAGCGATACAGGGATTTTGTGGTCAATGAATTTGCCCGGCAGAATTCGGCCTGCCCCTCTTTCGTCATCATGGCATTAAGCATGTCTGCCTCAAATTCGGTTAACGCGAAAACGTCCAGCTCATCTGATTTTACGCGTGATTCCGGTTGCGGGGTGGTCATCAGTATACGCGTGAGTATATCGATGACGGTCGTATAATGCAGTGTTACATCAATTGAGGTACTGTATTCATAGCCTCGATTAATACACTCATTTTCGCTCACCCTGAGAACAACGCTGTTTACCATGATAAACTGGCTACTGTTACGATGTAGCCATTTCTTCACCAGGAAAAAGGGCATCCGGTTATCAACAATTAACAGACAGGAGTTGTATTGCTGAAAAGAAAGGTCTGACTCTGATATAAATGTCTGACTGTCGACCAGTACCAGATTAGGCAAAAAAGCCCTAAGCCCGGCGAAAAGATAAATGTCATAACTGAGCAGGAAGACCTTTTTCTTATTCATAATAATCACCATCACGTTTTCATTGTAAAACGCAGCCTTCCCGAACAGGAAAGTGCATTCACAATTGACCTGGTATTCACATAGACTTAAGGTAAAACAAATAAAATGCCTTTAGATTGCATAATGTGTAGTAGCTCATCCCCCTTGCAACAAAACTGAGCGCAGGGGAAATGATAGGAATATTCTTGCTGTATCGGTAGCGAATTCTGAGGTCCGAAATGAGTACAAACTTATGCGCTTATATTCACATTCGGACAAACTTTAGTGATAATAAACCCTATTTTAACAGAATAAAAAACCATAAATAATGCGACACATAGGTTATTATTTCAGAATAAGACGATACCCTATTCTGAGGATTACGCTGCCCGACACACCAACAGGGTGCGTCGCAAATCGCGTATACCGTACACATTGTGCGCAATATGCATTATTTTATAATAGAAGTTGTGTTGCTTAGACATAATTAATCCCGTGATCTCATCAGGCAAATCATCATTATCATTTTTGATCACAGAAACCCGTTGGGTACGTATGTAGCCGTCACTATCATTACCTAAAAATTGAAGCATCGTGGAACGGTTAATGGCGTAGCTTTTCCCATTAACATTAATTACGCCCACTTGTGACAATACCCCCTCTTCAGCAGATGATATCCTGAAAACCAGCAATACCTCCCCTTCGATGTGCATACCTGTTTTTTGCGTATTGAGCACAAGATGGTTCTTCGCTGAGCATACCAGCGCTGCCGGAACCTCATGACGTTTAAATAAAAACAAAAAAATGATAACAAGCGCTACGGCAAGACTAAAATACATAATTTTCGCACGCATGTGCAACTCCCCGGGAGCCTAACGTACAAATACTGAAAAATGATTCCTTTAGTTTATTACCTGCAGACAATCCATTGTCATCATAAAACACAATGACCTTATTTCTTCCCTTACAGATAGATTTGAATTGCTGCCATCGGGATGAATTCAAAAAAGTGGATATTTTCTCAACTGAATTATCATCTGTCGTAAATATTTCACAGGAACCGGATTTTTGTACATGCACGACACCATCGGTATCTCGTAATAATTTTGGCAGAAGGACAAAGCCAGATATCACCAGGCTGATGCCTAACATTCCACCAACGATCGTTTTACCGTATCGCCTTAACCCGGGTTTGGTGGCGGAGGTTAATGCAGTGATGCTATGCGGCAACGCATCTTCTTTTACGTTTTCGATCTGCGCCTGAAAAACAAATCCTTCTCGGGGGATAGTTGCGATCAGATTATCCATTCCCAGTTCTGCTAACGTTTTGCGCAAAATACTGACATTTTTATTCAGACTGTGACCTGATGGGATCAACCCATACCTTCCCCACACTTCTTCTATAATCAGATCCCGATGTAATTGTTTGCGGTTATTCGCAATAAAGAGCTCCAGTAATCTTGCCGTTGCAGCGGACAGAACCACTCTTTCTCCCTGTACACTTAGCGCTCTGGTCTCTGAATCGTATACAATATGATCATTGATTATCTTTTTCATCCGAGAACTCTTTTATTATCGGCGGCAATGCCAGCACGCAGTACAGAATATATTCCCAGAGTTCAGTTAGCAATATAAGAACTGTTTCTTTAAACTTTAACTGTTATTTTTAAAACAACCATCGCCTATCGGTATATATTTTTTCAACGCAACGATGAATTTTTTATTTTTAGTGTTTAACGCGCTGCTTCGGTAGGTCTCTCCAGGCAGCAGGTAGCGCATCGTCGCCTCGTCATCGGTTGACTGGCATCCCTTGTGTACGATGATCCTGAAAAACGTATTGCCGGTATTTGTCAGCGCCCCTTTTTGCTCATCCAGAGTATAACCTAGCGTCAGCTTTCTGGGCCTGACCACCAGTATCGTATCCAATGCAATAGCGGGCACAGCTTCACTTGCTTTGCCTGAATGACGTTCAGCAAACAGCGTTACCGGCATCTCGCGAAACTGAATCCGGTAGTAGCGCTCTTTGTCATCCTCGGGCCCGCGATAGAAGATCTTAAAATACTCCCCGGCGTCCGGGGCGAGCGAAAACGTGAGCGGTGTAAACAGCAACTCCCCGTCCTCTATTGGCAGACGCTTTTCCCCACCCGGTCCTGGACGATCGATTTTAATCGCCGAAATGCTGTACACATTCTGTTTGTGGCTGTCGTTGTAAATACGTTTGCTAATGAACGACCGCTCTGCGGGGATATCATAGATCGTGGAGTCCAGATACAGCGCGTGGGCAGAAAGCGTGTAAAGCGCAATGCAGAGTCCCACCACACCCTCCGCGACCTTCCGCCAGCGCATCATTTTGTTACTCCCAGCCAGTTCGCGGTGACTTTGATTTCACCACTGGCGCTGACCACGCCTTCCCAGTCAGCGCCAGCCACCGTCAGTGCTGAGCGGGAATCATTCATCGGGAACAGCAGCGTTAAGTTGGTGCTGAAAAAGCTGCCATCATCCGTGTTGTTGGCATCCCATGGCACCTGTTGCCATAACGCATCGTTCAGACTAATGGCATTTTCACTGCAGCTGTTCCTCACCTGAGTAGGGCTTCCCGACGCGGTGTTGTATTGCAGATAGGCAGGGACAGGCACGTTTATCCCCCCCTGGGCCGACGTAAACAGGCAATAAGGGGTATCGTTGATTGTCGTGCTGTCCCCGATAACCTGGGCCGTAATACTGTCAGCCTGACGGGGTCCCGATACGGTGACGACGTAATCCATCTCGATCGGCGCGTCATCTCCGATGGTGCCGCTTCCACTGGCAGAGGCCGTATTATTCGATGAGACAATGCTAATCCCATACTCCTTCGGCACAATATTGAGCTGCAAAGAGGGGGTAAACTGGTAATAGCCTGACTCCGGGGTTAATGCATTCGTAAACGCAAACGTAAAGGGCTGGCTGTTGGTAATACTGACGCCTGCATCCACCAGATTCTTAAGGAATGTTTTCGACAAAAAGACATAGATATACTGGCCAGATGTCGAAAAGACGTTGTAATACGCCGTCGAGGCGCTGAAGTTATACCATGTCGAGCCATTTCCCGAATATTTCACGGTGGTTGCGGAAGGGGTAAAACCCAGTGCAGCAGAATCGATATACGCTCTGAACGTCAACGATGCCGTCAAATTTTGTGTCTGCTCAAGGTTGTATTTGACCATTTTACAAATTACGCCATCAACGTTACTGACGACACCCAGCTCACAGGATCCGGAATCATTTGTGATGCTTGGGGTTCCATCACTGGCGATCCACAGCTCCTGAAAGGCACTTGTTGATTCCAGCGCCAGATGTCCCCGCTTGTTTAACGTGTAATTGATGTAATTCCAGCGACCTGTGGTCTGATCCTTACAGCGTTGTCCTGAGGCGTAATCATAGTTAACCGAGGTATAGCAGCGGTTAAAAACATAGGTTTCGCTGCCACCCGTCGGCATATTACGAAAATACTCATAGGCTGAGTTGCTCAGCGAAGCAAAGCCATACGCTCCGCCAATAACCCCCGCCACGGATCCAACCTGCGCGTGGTAAAAACCATTGTTATCCACCCCCTGCCCGGCAATGTAGCCCGTCGTCGGACACTGCGAACCTCGGTAGCAGCGTATTCCTGTGAAAGGAGCATCAATGGGCGAATTATCAATCCACATATCCTGATAATTATTGGCCGGCGCAGTCCAAATGACATAACCCAGATAACCGAGGCTGACCTGGGAGGTACCGTATTTAACCCAGGTATTTGAGCCGCTGAAACGGGGATCTAACGCGGACGGCGTAATGAAATACTCACCGTCAATGTCGTTCTCGATAAATAAAAACGTGTTGTTGATCGCCCCTGACGATGAGGCGGTCAGTGCCCTTGCGGTGAAGGGAATCAACCCCGCCAAAAACAGGAGCGAAATAAAAACGGAAGCACTTTTTTTCATAGCATTATCTCTGCGCCATCGTGGTTTGCGGTGCACATTTAACATCCCCTACCCACGCAGCGCCCCTGGCTTTTTCCAGATCTAAATCCGCTTCGCAGATATTACCGTTGGCGGACACCAGGGTAATAACGGGATACTTCTTATCAATATCAATGGCGAACTCACCTTTCGCGTCGGTGCGCGTTTTGCCAATGTGGTTATGGATGTCCGTATTTGACGCCAGTTCACCATTGGGATATCGCACCCGGCCAAACACGGTCACCATGCTTTTCACCTCAGGTGACACCACGCCGACGTTACCGGGATAAAGGTTAAGCGCCTGTTTACGGCCCGAGACAATGTCAAAACTGTCTTCAGAGTTTTTATCATTCATAATTTCCAGCTTGTATTGCGCGTAAGGCGGGAGTGCAATAAAGCTCGATTTGCCGCTAAGAATATAATTTCGGTTATTTATTTTTGCGGCCAGCTTTCCATCACCCACAAGATCGGTTTTCACAATAATGCCCGAGCGCTGTCGCTCTTTGCTCAGACCAAAATCCCCACCCGCCCAGGCAACGGAACCCTGAGAGGAGAAGTTCATATTGGTCGAGTTGTCCGCTGAACGGGTCACCGAAACCGTACCGCCGTTATAGCGGGTGTCATAACTCAGGTTGCCATTTACAGCGTAATTGTTGTCGTAGTTCTGCTCTCCACTCAGGCGAGTCGAGGCGGAAATGCCTGCAGACGTAATAACGCTATCCTCAAATTGTTTACGCGCGCTGATATTGCCCTGTGTTGCGCCGTAGCGATCGCGTGAAACCCCGACACTCATCCACGAGGCCAGCGGCAGCGATAAATCCAGGCTGACATAGCGTTCCTGACGTCCGTCATCATTCGTATTGTTGTAGTAATAGCGCTGTATCCCGGCCCGTAACCCCACTGTAGCGTACCGTCCCGCATAGAGGGTGGTACTGTAATCCAGGTTCCGGTAGGTATTACCGGAATAGCGGTTTTCGGTCTGGCTGACCGTTAACGTGCCACCGTGCGGAATAAACCGGCTCAGATTCAATGTTGCGCCAACCGAATAGTTATCCCGCTCCTGCACCGGCAGACGGTTACCGATTTTGCTGTCTTCCCGCGACGCCCACAGCGATCCAAACCCGCCTGGAGCATTAAGACTGGCGCTGCTGACGTTGCGCCATGTTCCGTCGTTCGCCACCAGCGTTTGTGTCCCGACGCTGACATATTCGTTGACGTTAAGAGTAATGTCCGTTTCATTGACGGCATTGTCATCAAACCCATAACCTGTCGTTTTCAGGGTGAGCCCGGAGAGCATTGCCAGGGTTAACGAGGCCGCACCACCCGCAATCCAGGTCTGTTCACTGCCGGCATCACGGTAATGATTGCGTTTATAACTCACGCGGTCGTAATCAAGTGAACCGCCAAAAATTTGCCATGCGACTTCATGCAGGCCTGCGGCCTGCTGGCGGGCAAATATTTTATTCACCCGACTGACGCGGGTGTTCACCGTCCGGCCATTTACCACGACATCCACCGTGACGTCATACACACCGTAAGGGAACCGGCTGGTGTCAATTTCGTAGCTGCCAATGTTGAAGTTCTGAACGCTTAACAAGCGCCCATCACGAAACACATGCACTTCACCGGCAGACGGTAAAAATATGGTTATTGGGATCAAGGACAGGGAGGTGTTTTCAACCACCGTACTGCCTTTATTGCCGTAGCTGACGCCGTAGATCTTGCCGCCATTCAGCGCATTGAGGCTGGCGATCGACTGAACGTTCCAGGTGTCGAGCATGCCCAACGCCAGACGATAACCCTCATAATCGCGCTCATACATGGCACGATACAGTTTGCTGGAGCGGTTACTCTCGCCAATACCATAGACCGAGCCATTGATATTGAGGTGGTGCTCTCTCAACGAGGTGGTGTTATCCAGGGTTAAATAACTGCGAGAGCTGCTGCCATTGCGGTAGTCATTGTAATAGGTGCCAAAGTTGTAATTCAGCACATTAGATAGTCGATCAACGCTGGACGGTCCCAGCAATGAACTGCGGGCGACCACCGCTTCAGTCAGGGCATCCCGGCTGACAATCATCTCCAGATGAAAAGAGGAGACGTTTAATTTCAGCCGTGCGTCTCGCGAAAGGGCAAGAGAGGTATTGTCGATAAATTTCGCATCGCCTATTTTTTCCACCATCTCGCGCGTTTTCTCTGAAAGCACCGCGTTATTGGGCAGATCGGCAACCATAATGGATTTTACAACGATATTTCCCTCAACCAGCGAGATGACCGCATCAGCAATTTTTTGTTGGCTTTTTGTATCCGTCTCCTGGTAGCGGATATAAACGGGGATCGTCATCCCCTGTTCAAGAGAACGCGCGAATGCCCCTGGAATAACATAATTACCAATCTTAACCGGTGCAGAATGCGCAACCCCTGATGTTAGCGCATAAGAGAGTAATAAACTCCCTCCTATAAGATATTTAAAAGACATACGCATCCTTACTTTTCGGTATTTTTATTACTGGTACCGGAAATGACGCCGTGTATTACTTCACTGTAATAAATTGCTTGCCATGCCAAATCCCAATACGGGTGCGACTGTTTGACACATCGCTTTTCTGCAATCTTATTTTTGTGCCTGGCATGACGTAATAACGCTCGCGACACCCGCGTCCCCGATCCTGTGACGCCTCTTTGCAGGCTCCGTAAGCAATGACCCGAAACGAGACGTTGCCTTTGTTGGTGATGACATCCCCGTCACGACCATATTCGAATCGCTCCTTGCGGGGCGCCACGACCAGAATTGTCCCGATTTCTGCCGACGCCGTCGCAATCGCGGCTTTGCCAGCCTTAGTCGATGCGCTTTCGCTTACGGGTTCGTCAACCCACTGCAGCCGGTAATAACGTTCTTTGTCATCTTCAGGGCCCTTATAGAAAAAGCGAAAAACATCTTTCGCCTCACCGGGTAAAATAAGGCTCGCCGGTGTAGAAAGTAATTCTCCCGACGTTTCAAATTGCATTTCTGTTCCGTCAGGCAGCGGTGAAGAGAGCCTTTTTACGGTAACGCTCACATAGCGCGCGGAATCAGTGGTATTGATAATTTCTTTTGATAACGCGTTTTGATCGGCCGTCATTATTGACGTGATATCACCCACATTAATCGCCAGACTGGAAAAGGATACGACCATCCCTGCCAGCGCTGCGAGTGGCAAATATTTCTTCATCA
>ENA-UOZR01000553-UOZR01000553.1-food-metagenome-genome-assembly--contig:-NODE-553-length-13194-cov-9.021082_pt1 | contig 13194 bp, 10 predicted proteins | sample MGYA00249873_ERZ772733 | MGnify/ENA primary metagenome ERZ772733 (study PRJEB29005, sample SAMN08379462) | food metagenome | isolation source: cheese - non spiked | study: EMG produced TPA metagenomics... | reverse complement strand
TGATTCGCCGCAGCGCGCTGCAGTACAAAGTGCATTACGACACCACCCTGAACGGCGGTTTCGCAACGGCTATGGCGCTGAACGCGGATGCCACCGAGAAGGTGATTTCGGTGCAGGAAATGCACGCGCAGATTAACAAGTAAGACAAAATGCCCGGTGCCATTCGGTTGCCGGGCATTCTTCCCCTCTTCAGAACCTTCTGGTTTTCCATCCGCTTTCAGTCAGTTAGCCTAAAATGGTTAGGTCGATAACGAAATTCATCTGAGAGCAGGGGAAAACACCATGCAAAATAAACTACTGATCGCTTCCGTTCTGGCTGCCACTGCAATGTTCACCGTGGCGGGCTGTTCGTCAAATCAGGCCGTAAAAACCACCGATGGTAAAACTATCGTTACTGACGGGAAACCGCAGGTGGATGACGATACCGGTCTGGTATCGTACAAAAACGCCGAAACCGGTCAAACTGAACAGATTAACCGTGACCAGGTTAAATCAATGGGTGAGCTGGATAACTAAAAAAAAGCAGTGGCACATGCCACTGCTTTTTTTGCGTCAGAATGATCGATTACCAGCGATGGTTTAACAAAATATGACCGCCGTAAGCGGCATAGCTGTTTTCACCCCACTCACCGCTGGCACGCAGGGAGATCGTTGTGGTTTCGTTCAGGTTGCCGGTTACGCCCAGCTCTAACTGACCACGATCTTCTGGCGTATCGTTGCTGACGGTTTCGTCATTGAATGCCAGATCGTTTTGACCAGCACCTTTCAACCAGTTAACTGCGACGTATGGCTGCCAGGCCTTGACGTCCTTCTGCTGGAAGTAGCTTGCTTTAACGCCAAGACGACCAAAGACGCTGTCATTGTCCAGCGTGGTTACGCGTACGCCATCGCGATCGGTGTGATTTTCCTGATCGAGATAGCTGTAGATCACCTGCGCCTGTGGCTCGATCTTCCATGTACGTTCATTTTCAGACTGGATAACCCACGCGTGGCCGACTTCAACAGACGCGGCGAAACCTTCGCTATCGTAATCTTCATCGTTACGATTGCTGGTGACTTTGTTGTTGTACCAGCTATAAGCGGCCCAGGTATCAACGTAGCTGCCCAGACGTAATTTCTGATCTTCCTGCCAGGTGGCGTAAAGCCCAACATTGAAGCCATCAACTTTACCCTGTGCGTCACGCACGTTGTGCTTCGCATCAGAGTGGGTCTTCGCCTGGCCTGCACCGAACATACCACCGGCACGCAGGATGCCGTTATCCATTGGCTTGCTCATGAAATCGCTGCCGACTTGCAGAACGGTGGTGGTGGTGTCGTAGCTGACTTTATCGCCACCCGCGTCGTTCTCGTGATAACGCCCCTTAACGTACATCCAGGTGTTCAGATCGTCTTCATTGCGGAAGGTGATTTGATCGCGATCGTCACGCTTGTGCAGGAACATACCCTGGGCAGCAAGGTAGTTGCCTAAGTAAGCGCCAACTTCAGGGGCCATAACTTCAGGGGCTGAGTTGCCACCGTTATCGCTATTACCACCGTTATCGCTATTACCGCCGTTATCCGTGTTGCCATCGGTATCGGTATTGCCACCGTTGTCGGTATTGTCGCCGTTGTCGGTATTGTCGCCGTTATCGGTATTACCACCGTTATCGGTATTGTCACCGTCGGTGTTTCCGCCGTCATCATTATCGTCTGCCGGCTCATCTGATGGCGTCGCCTTCGATTCCAGATACCAGTTGCCGTCGCCGTGCTGATACAGATTGTATTCATACGCCCCGGCAACAACCGGTGCTGCCAGCGTCAGTTGGGCTTCAGAACTGCCACCGACGCTCACAATTTCCATACCATTTACCGTTTGAGCGCCCAGACCGCCTATATTCTTAACGCTGACATCAGACTGACCGAAGCTGCTGCCCGTAATGGTGAGGTGGTCGGTTGGTGCGTTATCTTCGCCGAGGCTGCTGTTCATTACGATCTGGCTACCAGAAGAACCCGTGTAGTCGCCGTTTATTATGAAATTGTTGCCAACACTGTTATTGGCCGCGCCGAGTAGCAGCGTGCCACCGTTGGTAACGTTGCCGTTGACCGTATCGATACCTGAAACGCTCAGGGTCGTGTTACCCTGAATCGCATTCCATGCCGCCAGCGTACCGCCGGTCAGGATATCAATGTTGTTATTCACTTCACCTGCCGTGGAAAACGCTGCACCATTTTCAACGGTGACGGTGGCGTTACTGCCTTTCACGCCGAGCGTTGCACCACTGGCGATCAGCGTCGTACCGTTATGCAGAACGGTATTTCCCGTGTAGCTATTATTGCCGGAGAGCGTCAGGGTGTTTGAATCTGCTTTTTCGACATTACCGCTGCCGGTAATGCCGGTTGTGAATGTGGAGGAACTGCCCTGATTAAAAATAACGGTGCCGTTGTTGGTCAGGCCACCGCTCAGCGTGGCGGTGTTCTTGCCATCACCAAGCTGGAGAGAGGCATCTTTTGCAACGAGGGTATTACCGGCATTCGCGACGGCGCCTGACAGGACTAAATCACCGCTGTTGACCTGTAAAGAGTCATCTGCGCCGATAATGTCTAAATTGCCTGACAGCGTCCACTTTTCACCATCCATTTTTACTGATGCAAAGCCATCCCCTTCCTTCAGTCCGATGAAATTGCTGTCTTCTGTGCCCGTACCAACCAGTGAAAGCGTGTTGCCTTTTGACGCGGTGGAGATGACATCTCCTTTGAGTGACGATCCTGTGTTCAGTACCAGCGTATTATTTTTCGTGCTGGCAAACATAATAGCTGTCGTATCGCCACTAATCGCGCCACTGTTTGTGATGTCCGCTTTCGACGTGTCCGTGACGTTGATACCGTACTGCGTTCCCTCTAAGGTGCCGGTATTAATAATTTTGGTATTACCATCGCTCAGGCTGATACCATCGCCGTTTGTACCCGTTATTTTTCCGCTATTATTTATTCCCACACCAATCTGAGAACTCAGGCCTGTGTTTCCTCTGATTATGCCTGTGTCAGTGTTAGCGATATTGACGGCTGAAGAGCTTTCACTGACGAACACGCCATTCTCTGTGCCTGTGATGTTTCCATCATTGTTTAGATCGCCAAGCATTGACTGAACATTTACGGCATTGGCTGTTGTAGAGGAAATGGTTGCACCGCTTTCATTATGAATAATGACTCGCTGAGCCCCGGTATTAATATCTAATCCATTCCCTTTCCCGGAAATATTACCTTTGTTGGTCGTGGATGTGACATTGATGCCTGTGACCGATACGGCACTCTCGCTTCCTGCGGAGGAAATGGTGACATCTTTATTTATCACGTATTCTACATCAGCGGAAAAATCCTGGGGTACTGAGGTTGACTGGCTAATAGTTCCAGCGAAGGCCACTACCGGTGTGAATATAAGTAAAGCAGGAAATATATTTCCCAGAGTTTTTGTGGTCTTGTTTAATTTGAATATTTTGTTGCGCATTTACACGTCCATTTGAAAAGAAGTGGCGCTAATTAATGACTTAAAATAGCGCTTCTGGGCTACTTAAAAGAATGATTCAACGATAAAAAGCGTAAAATTATTAATTTTTCAATGTGTTATGTATAGATCATTTTGCTAAAGAATAATTTTATATTTTCTTAATTGATCACTTGCTAATATGCTTTAGCGCTTAATTATTCATTTCAAATATCATCTGATAACAGTTATTTTTATTGGTTTGAGGTCTGCTATACCCGCCAGGAAGGAGGGTTGCCAATAGTTGCGTTTTACCTTTACGCGGCCTGTTGACCCTTTCACCGGGCGGGTTAACTGTCTACACTCACTGCTACAAGAAGAGAAGAAGACAGGTCATTTGATGATACTCATAATTTACGCGCACCCTTATCCGCAGCACTCGCATGCGAATAAGCGGATGCTTGAGCAGGTAAGGACGCTTGATAACGTAGAGATACGTTCCCTCTATCAACTTTATCCCGATTTTAATATCGATATCGCTGCTGAACAGGATGCGCTCTCCCGTGCCGATCTGATTATCTGGCAGCATCCAATGCAGTGGTACAGCACGCCTCCGCTCCTGAAACTGTGGATTGATAAAGTCTTCTCCCACGGTTGGGCGTATGGCCACAATGGCAATGCGCTAAAAGGGAAAAGCCTGATGTGGGCGGTGACCACTGGCGGAGGAGAAAGCCACTTTGATATTGGTTCTTTCCCGGGGTTTGACGTGCTGGCCCAGCCGCTACAGGCTACTGCACTTTATTGTGGTTTGAACTGGATCCCACCTTTTGCGATGCACTGCACGTTTGTCTGCGACGATGAAACGCTGCAGGCGCAGGCTCGCCATTACAAACAACGCTTACTTGAGTGGCAGGAGACGCACCATGGATAGCCATACGCTGATACAGGCGCTGATTTATCTCGGCGCGGCGGCGCTGATTGTGCCCGTGGCGGTACGCCTGGGGCTGGGCTCGGTTCTCGGCTACCTGATTGCGGGCTGCGTCATTGGGCCGTGGGGTTTTCGTCTGGTTACGGATGCAGAGGCGATTCTCCATTTCGCTGAAATCGGTGTTGTGCTGATGCTCTTTGTGATTGGTCTGGAGCTCGATCCGCAGCGCCTGTGGAAACTTCGCGCCTCGGTATTTGGCGGCGGGGCATTGCAGATGGTGGCCTGCGGCTTGCTGCTGGGCGGGTTCTGCATCCTGCTGGGAATGGACTGGAAAGTGGCTGAGCTCATCGGCATGACGCTGGCGCTCTCCTCGACGGCGATTGCCATGCAGGCGATGAACGAGCGAAACCTGACGGTCTCCCAGATGGGGCGCAGTGCATTCTCGGTGCTGCTGTTCCAGGATATAGCGGCGATTCCGCTGGTGGCGATGATCCCGCTGCTGGCGGCAAGCGGCTCCTCCACGACGCTGGGCGCGTTCGCGCTGTCGGCACTGAAGGTTGTAGGGGCGTTGGCACTGGTGGTCCTGCTGGGCCGCTACGTGACCCGTCCGCTGCTGCGTTTCGTCGCCCGCTCGGGTCTGCGCGAAGTGTTCAGCGCCGTGGCACTGTTCCTGGTCTTTGGTTTTGGTTTGCTGCTGGAAGAAGCCGGGCTGTCGATGGCGATGGGGGCATTCCTTGCGGGCGTTCTGCTGGCAAGCTCTGAATACCGGCACGCGCTGGAAAGCGATATTGAGCCGTTCAAAGGGTTGCTGCTGGGACTGTTTTTCATCGGCGTGGGGATGTCCGTTGACTTCGGCACGCTGGTCACACACCCGCTGCGGATTATCATCCTGCTGGTCGGTTTCCTGGTCATTAAAATGGCAATGCTGTGGCTGATTGCGCGGCCATTAAATGTGCCGGGTAAACAGCGCAGCTGGTTTGCCGTACTGCTGGGGCAGGGGAGTGAATTTGCGTTCGTGGTCTTTGGCGCCGCGCAGATGGCAAACGTGCTGGATCCTGAGTGGGCAAAAGCGCTGACGCTGGCGGTCGCACTCTCGATGGCGGCAACGCCTGTTCTGCTGGTGGTGCTGACTCGCCTCGAAAAATCGGGTAGCGATCAGGAGCGCGAAGCCGATGAAATCGACGAGGAGCAGCCACGCGTGATCATTGCTGGTTTTGGTCGCTACGGACAGATCGTAGGGCGTTTGCTGCTGTCGAGTGGGGTGAAAATGGTCATCCTCGACCACGATCCCGACCATGTCGATACGCTGCGTAAATTTGATATGAAAGTGTTTTACGGTGATGCCACCCGTGTCGATCTGCTGGAATCCGCGGGGGCCGCAAAAGCGGAGGTGTTGATTAACGCCATTGACGATCCGGAGACCAGCATACAGATGGTGGAGCTGGTAAAAGAACATTTCCCGGCGCTGACGATCATTTCCCGCGCGCGCGATGTGGATCATTACATCCGACTACGTCAGGCAGGCGTTGAGGCACCCGAGCGTGAAACATTCGAAGGTGCGCTGAAATCCGGGCGTATGGCGCTCGAGAATCTGGGGCTCGGGGCGTATGAAGCGCGCGAACGTGCGGATCTGTTCCGCCGCTTTAACACCGGGATGGTGGAAGAGATGGCGGCGATGGCAGGCAGTACGGCCACGGAGCGGGCGGCGGTGTTTAAACGCACCAGTGCGATGCTGACGGAAATTATCAATGAGGACCGTAATCATCTGTCGCTGATCCAGCGTCATGGCTGGCAGGGGACGGAAGAGGGCAAGCATACCGGCGATCCGGCAGACGAGCCCGAGAGTAAACCTTCACTGTGAAGTGGCGTTGCCAGCAATATTAAAAAATTTCTGTATCTTTACTCTGCCGCCAGTCGACGAAAGATTAAGCTTTCCGTATAGTGGCGGCAATTTTTTGCATCCGGGAAATTTTCAATGATCAGTCTGATTGCAGCGCTGGCGGTAGACCGCGTTATCGGCATGGAAAACGCCATGCCGTGGAACCTGCCTGCCGATCTCGCATGGTTTAAACGTACTACGTTAAACAAGCCGGTAGTGATGGGCCGCCTGACCTGGGAGTCGATTGGTCGTCCATTGCCGGGCCGTAAGAATATCGTTATCAGTAGCCAGCCGGGTACTGACGATCGCGTCGAATGGGTTAAGTCCGTAGATGAAGCGATTGCTGCCTGTGGTGATGCCGAAGAGATCATGGTGATCGGCGGTGGTCGTGTGTATGAGCAGTTCCTGCCTAAAGCGCAGAAGCTGTATCTGACCCACATTGATGCGGAAGTGGAAGGGGATACCCATTTCCCGGATTACGATCCGGACGAGTGGGAATCCGTATTCAGTGAATTCCATGACGCCGATGCGCAGAACTCCCACAGCTACTGCTTCGAGATTCTGGAACGTCGTTAAGTTTTTCCCCCTCACCCTGGGTGAGGGGGATTCATCAGGAGGCGACGGCCTCACTCTCCCCTGAGTCCTGCTGTCGGTTGGATGGCTGCACGAAGTAAGCTTTATCTTCCCAGCGTAAGCAGGTTAACTCGCCTCCCCAGCAGCAGCCGGTATCCAGACCGTAGATACCCTCTGGCATGCCTTTGCCCTCCAGTGCCGCCCAGTGACCAAACGCTATGCTGTATTCGGTTGTTACCGGCCCCGGAATGGCAAACCACGGTTTGAGGGGGGCAGGTGCGCTTTCCGGCGTTTCCTTGGAATACATGTCCAACTGCCCGTTCGGGAAGCAGAATCGCATGCGGGTGAACGCATTGGTGATAAAGCGCAGGCGGGCCAGACCGCTGAGCTCTTCGCTCCAGTGGTTCGGCATATCGCCGTACATGGCATCCAGGAATAAGGGATACGAGTCGCTCGCCAGTACCGCTTCTACGTCACGCGCACAGGTTTTTGCCGTCTCAAGATCCCATTGCGGGGTGATCCCGGCATGGGCCATGACCAGTTTTTTATCCTCGTCGACCTGCAACAAGGGCTGACGGCGCAGCCAGTTAATCAGATCGTCCGCGTCTGGCGCTTCCAGCAGCGGAGTGAGGCGATCTTTAGGCTTGTTGCGGCTGATCCCGGCAAACACGGCCAGCAGATGGAGATCGTGATTGCCCAGCACCATGCGCACGCTATCGCCCAGCGATTTGACGAAACGTAAAACCTCAAGCGAGCCCGGGCCGCGCGCGACTAAATCGCCCGTCAGCCAGAGGGTGTCCTGCCCTGGCGTAAAGTCGACCTGTTTTAACAATGCGATCAGTTCATCGTAGCAACCGTGAACGTCGCCAATCAGATATGTAGACATTAGATTAATGAATGAGTGTTGTAACGGCGAGACGGAACACAGGAATAGCAACGCGGAACACATTGCCATCGACGTCGACCATTTCGTAATGGCCTTGCATGGTACCCAGCGGTGTTTCAATCACCGCACCGCTGGTGTACTGGTACTCTTCGCCAGGGGCGATGTGGGGCTGTTCGCCCACGACACCTTCACCCTGAACTTCAATTTCGCGGCCATTGCCGTTGGTGATAAGCCAGTAGCGCCCGCGCAGCTGCACGGGCATCCGCCCCAGATTGCGAATGGTCACGGTGTAAGCAAAGACAAAACGCTCTTCATCGGGTGAGGATTGCGATTCAACATAGACGCTTTGTACATGGACACATACGCGGGGCGAATCAATCATGGCTTAACTCTCCTTCGGCGGCGCATTTTCGCTGATGTAATTAGCCAGCTTGCAGTACTGCTCTACGGAAATGTTCTCCGCACGCATTGCCGGGTCGATCCCCAGCTCGGCTAACACCTCAACGGTAAATGAATTGCTCAGGCTGTTACGGATCGTTTTACGGCGCTGGTTAAAGGCTTCTGTGGTAATGCGGCTGAGGACACGCAGATCTTTAACCGGATAGGGTTTCGTTTTATGTGGCACAAGGCGCACAACCGCTGAATCCACTTTCGGTGGTGGTGTGAACGCTGACGGCGGCACTTCGAGTACCGGGATCACGTTACAGTAATATTGTGCCATCACGCTTAAACGACCATACGCTTTACTGTTCGGCCCTGCAACCAGACGGTTAACCACCTCTTTTTGCAACATGAAGTGCATATCGGCAATGGCATCAGTATAGCTAAACAGGTGGAACATGAGCGGCGTGGAGATGTTGTACGGCAGGTTGCCGAAGACGCGCAGCGGCTGACCCATTTTCTCCGACAGTTCGCCAAAGTTCATGGTCATGGCGTCCTGCTGGTAGATGGTCAGCTTCGGTCCGAGGAACGGGTGCGTTTGCAGGCGTGCGGCAAGATCGCGGTCCAGTTCGATGACGGTCAGCTCGTCGAGGCGTTCGCCTACCGGCTCGGTCAGTGCAGCAAGGCCCGGACCGATTTCGACCATAGCCTGACCTTTTTGCGGATTAATAGCCGAAACAATGCTTTCGATCACGAACTGATCGTTGAGGAAGTTTTGCCCGAAGCGTTTTCGGGCTAAGTGGCCCTGATGGACTCGATTAGTCATTGAGTATTAACAATCATTTTGATGGCGAGATTAAGCGCCGTAATAAAACTGCCGACATCCGCTTTCCCCTGGCCTGCCAGATCCAGCGCAGTACCGTGGTCAACGGACGTTCGAATAAAAGGTAAACCGAGGGTGATATTCACCCCGCGGCCAAAGCCCTGGTATTTTAGCACGGGCAGGCCCTGATCGTGGTACATCGCGAGGACGGCGTCGGCATTATCCAGGTATTTCGGCTGAAAAAGCGTGTCCGCAGGGAGCGGCCCGCTAAGATTCATACCTTTAGCGCGCATTTCTTCAAGCACCGGAATAATGGTGTCGATCTCTTCGGTGCCCATGTGTCCACCTTCTCCCGCATGCGGATTCAGGCCGCAAACCAGAACGTGTGGCTGTTTGATGCCGAATTTGGTTTGCAGGTCATGATGCAGGATCCCGATGATCTCCCGCAGCAGTGCCGGGGTGATGGCATCAGGAATGGCCTTAACAGGCAGATGGGTGGTCACGAGCGCAACGCGCATTGCCTCCGTCGCCAGCATCATCACTACTTTCGGGCTGTGCGAGCGCTCTTCAAAGAATTCCGTGTGCCCGGTGAAGGGGATACCCGCTTCGTTGATGACGCCCTTGTGCACGGGGCCGGTGATCAGGGCAGCAAATTCACCCTTCAGGCAACCGTCGCAGGCGCGCGCGAGGGTTTCCACGACGTAGTGGCCGTTTTCCGTGCTGAGCTGGCCTGGAATGACCGGTGTACGAAGAGGGACAGAAAGAACCGTGAGCGTACCGGCTTGCTGTGGTGCTGGCTGTTGGCCTTCAACGTAAGGAATAAGCGTTAAAGGCAGACCGAGCAGCTTCGCCCGGTCTTGTAACAGTGTTGCATCTGCGCAGACAACCAGTTCCACCGGCCAGCTTCGCTGGGCGAGCTGGACAACGAGGTCTGGCCCAATCCCGGCGGGTTCGCCGGGGGTGATCACAACACGATGCGGTTTCATTAGTTACTCAGAACTTTCACGTAAGCACTGGCGCGTTGTTCCTGCATCCAGGTTGCGGCTTCTTCAGAGAACTTACGGTTAAACAGCATGCGATACGCACGATCTTTCTGCGCCGCGTCGGTTTTATCCACGTTGCGCGTGTCCATCAGCTGGATCAGATGCCAGCCGAAGGAGGAGTGCACTGGCGCGCTCATCTGACCCTTATTCAGCTTCATTAACGCATCGCGGAAAGCTGGATCGTAAATATCCGCTGCCGCCCAACCCAGGTCACCGCCCTGGTTTGCAGAGCCAGGATCCTGAGAGAACTCTTTTGCCGCTTTATCGAAGGTGGTTTTACCGCTCTTGATGTCTGCGGCGATCTGTTCCAGCTTCGCACGGGCCTGATCGTCAGTCATGATCGGAGACGGTTTGAGCAGGATATGGCGCGCATGCACTTCGGTAACCGAAATGTTCTGGCTCTGACCGCGCAGGTCGTTCACTTTCAGAATGTGGAAGCCCACACCGGAACGGATTGGACCGACGATGTCGCCTTTCTTCGCCGTGCTCAGCGCCTGGGCAAAGATGGATGGCAGCTCCTGAATACGTCCCCAGCCCATCTGGCCGCCTTTCAGCGCCTGTTGGTCAGCGGAGTAGGTGATGGCCAGTTTGCCAAAGTCACCGCCGTTACGTGCCTGCTCGACAATCGAACGCGCCTGGCTTTCAGCTTCCGCAGCCTGGTCGGAGGTTGGGTTCTCTGGCAGCGGGATCAGAATGTGGCTCAGGTTCAGTTCGGTGCTGGCGTCGTTCTGGTTACCCACCTGTTTTGCCAGCGCGTCCACTTCCTGAGGCAGGATCGTGACGCGACGACGGACTTCATTGTTACGCACTTCCGAAATCAGCATCTCTTTACGGATCTGGTTGCGGTAGGTGGCGTAGCTGATGCCGTCATAGGCCAGACGACTGCGCATCTGATCCAGAGACATGTTGTTTTGCTTTGCGATGTTAGCGATGGCCTGATCGAGTTGCTCGTCAGTCACCTTCACGCCCATTTTCTGACCCATCTGCAGAACGATCTGATCCATGATCAGTCGTTCCAGGATCTGATGGCGCAGCGTGGCGTCATCCGGAAGTTGCTGACCTGCTTCGCCCGAATTGAGCTTCACAGATTTCATCAGACCGTCAACGTCACTTTCGAGAACGACGCCGTTGTTAACAACAGCGGCGACCTTATCAACAACCTGGGGGGCCGCGAAGCTGGTATTCGCAACCATAGCGACACCGAGCAGCAGCGTTTTCCAGTTCTTCATACTTTTTCCATTTCAATTAACCGCAAAGCGGATTACGTTGTAAATCAAATACATTACAAGGAACTACGGTATGGCAGGATGTTCGAACGCAGCATCTGCTGGGTGCCCAGGCCGTAGTTGGAACTCAGGCCGCGCAGTTCGACATTAAAGCCAATCACGTTATCGTATTTGCTCTGATTGTTTTGAGTATCCCAGCCGTTAAGCTTACGTTCGTAGCCGACACGCAGCGCATAACAGCAGGAGTTATATTGCAGACCCACCATCTGGTCAGCAGGTTTATTGGCGTTAGTGTCAAAGTAGTAAGCGCCTACGATTGACCAGCGATCGGCGATAGGCCAGCTTGCTGCGCCACCCACCTGCGAAATCCCATCTTTGTATTGGTCAGCATTGGCGTAGTTCGGCAATGTCGCCTGAATATATTCCGGACTGGCATAACGGTACGTCAACTGCATCATACGGTCTTCATCGCGACGGTATTCAATAGCTGCACTGCTCGTCGCGATATTGTCCAGTCGCGTATCGTACTGCAACCCACCGCGCAGACCCCAGCGATCGGTCATGCGCCAGTAGGTATCACCCGCCCACACCAGTGAACCCGTTTTGTTGTCTTTCTCCCAGTTAATGTCGTCATCACCCGTACGAGACTCGGTGAAATAGTAAATTTGACCAACAGAAACGTTAAAACGTTCAACGGCAGATTCATCATAAACGCGCGTTGTGACACCGGTCGTTAACTGGTTAGCGGAAGCAATTCGGTCGAGACCACCGTAGGTACGGTCGCGGAACAGGCCGCTATAGTCCGATTGCAGGAAAGAGGAGTCGTAGTTCTGAATCTTGCTCTGATCGCGATAAGGCACGTAAAGATACTGCATACGCGGTTCAAGCGTCTGAGTATAGCCATCCGCCAGGAGTGCCATATCACGTTCGAAAATCAGTTTACCGTCCATCTTAAACTGGGGAAGCGTACGGTTTACTGATTCTTCAAGATCGGTACCATAGCGATTGTTGTACCAGTCCAGATTTTTCTGCTGATAGTGCGTCGCCATGAGCTTGGCTTCGGTATTCAGACTTGCCCAGTCATTTGACCAGGGCAGGTTGACCGTCGGCTCAATATGAACGCGTGTGGATTCTGGCATATCCGAGTTGGTATTAACGAAATGCACCGCCTGAGCGTAGACGTGGGTGTCGAAAGGACCGACATCGTTTTGGTACCAGTTCACGTCCAGTTGCGGTTCAGCACCGTAGGTACTTGCTGTTTGGGTATTAAAGACCTGGAACTGCTTGGTTGACACCGTGGCGTTAAAGTTTTGAATCGCATAGCCAACGCTGAATTTCTGCGTGGCATAACCATCGGTACTTGAACCGTACTTGGAGTCAAAGTCATTAAAGTAGTAAGGATCGCTGACCTTGGTATAGTCGACGTTAAAACGCCAGACCTGATCCAGTACCCCTGCATGCTGCCAGAAATACATCCAGCGGTGCTTGTCGCCTTCGGTCGGGTGCTCATCCTGGAAGACTTTATCTGACGGCAGATAATCCAGCTCCATCAGACCCGCACCGGCCTGAGTCAGGTAGCGGAACTCGTTCTCCCACATGACGTTGCCGCGCTTATGGATATAGTGCGGCGTGATCGTGGCGTCCATGTTGGGCGCGATGTTCCAGTAATACGGCAGGTAGAACTCAAAGTAGTTCGAGGTGCTGTATTTGGCGTTAGGGATCAGGAAGCCCGAGCGACGCTTGTCACCCACGGGAAGCTGAAGATAAGGGCTGTAGAATACCGGTACCGGACCCAGCTTAAAGCGGGCGTTCCAGATCTCCGCGACCTGCTCTTCACGGTCGTGGATCACTTCGCTCCCGACCACGCTCCAGGTGTTTGACCCTGGCAAACAGGAGGTAAAGGAGCCATTTTCCAGGATCGTATAGCGGTTTTCACCGCGCTGTTTCATCAGGTCCGCTTTACCGCGACCCTGGCGACCCACCATCTGGTAATCA
>ENA-UOZR01000551-UOZR01000551.1-food-metagenome-genome-assembly--contig:-NODE-551-length-13217-cov-5.114572_pt1 | contig 13217 bp, 11 predicted proteins | sample MGYA00249873_ERZ772733 | MGnify/ENA primary metagenome ERZ772733 (study PRJEB29005, sample SAMN08379462) | food metagenome | isolation source: cheese - non spiked | study: EMG produced TPA metagenomics... | reverse complement strand
AGAAATCGTTGCGCGCGTGACGCATCAGGAACGTCAGCTGCTGATCGCTCCACTTGTACTCCAGCTTCACCGGGGCGGAGAATTCGCACAGCAGCGCAGGCACCGGCTGGAAATAGACGTTATCGAAGATAAAGGTCTGCTCTGCCTGGGTTACGTTCAGTACGTGGTGTACCGGATGACCGCCCTTCTGCAGCGGGATCACTTTGCCTTCGTTGTCATACAGCTCAATGCTGAACGGAATGTGCAGCGGATGTTTTTCTTCCTGCTCGGCGGTTGGCGGCGTGCGCTGGCTGATGGTCAGGGTGTACTGCTCGGTTTCCGGGTTGTAGTCGTCTTTGACGGTGACAATCGGCGTCCCGGCCTGGCTGTACCAGCGGCGGAAATGGGAAAGATCGACATTAGACGCATCCTCCATCGCCTGCACAAAATCGTCGCAGGTGGCTGCGCTGCCGTCATGACGCTCGAAGTAGAGCTGCATCCCTTTCTGGAAGTTCTCTTCACCCAGCAGGGTATGGATCATGCGGATAATTTCCGCCCCTTTTTCGTACACCGTCAGGGTGTAGAAGTTATTCATCTCGATGACTTTATCGGGACGGATAGGGTGTGCCATTGGGCTGGCATCTTCCGCAAACTGCAGGCCACGCATGGTGCGCACGTTGTTAATGCGGTTCACCGCACGGGAACCCAGATCGGAACTGAACTCCTGGTCACGGAAGACGGTCAGGCCCTCTTTCAGGCTCAGCTGGAACCAGTCACGGCAGGTGACGCGGTTTCCGGTCCAGTTATGGAAATACTCGTGTCCGATGACGCGTTCAATATCCAGGTAATCTTTATCGGTCGCGGTATCGGTACGTGCCAGCACGTATTTGGAGTTAAAGACGTTAAGACCTTTATTCTCCATCGCGCCCATGTTGAAGAAGTCGACAGCAACGATCATATAGATGTCGAGGTCATACTCGAGGCCAAAGCGCTCTTCATCCCACTTCATGGAGTTGATAAGCGAGGTCATCGCCCATGGCGCGCGGTCCAGGTTGCCGCGGTCGACGAACAACTCCAGCGCGACGTCGCGGCCTGAACGGGTTTTGAACGTATCACGCAGCACGTCGAAATCACCCGCCACCAGCGCAAACAGGTAACACGGTTTCGGGAATGGATCTTGCCACTGTACCCAGTGGCGACCGTTTTCCAGCTCGCCTTCACCTACGCGGTTGCCGTTGGAAAGCAGGAACGGATAGAGGGTTTTATCGGCGATGATTTTCGTTGTAAAGCGTGCCAGCACGTCCGGGCGGTCAAGATACCAGGTAATGTGGCGGAAACCTTCGGCCTCACACTGGGTGCACAGGGCCACGCCAGACTGGTAAAGCCCTTCCAGCGCCGTGTTGGCAGCCGGGCTGATTTCATTCACGATGCGCAGCGTAAAGCGTTCCGGCAGGTTGTCGATAACCAGCTGGTTGCCTTCTATTTTATAGTCAGACCATGCTTGATCATTGATCTGCACGGAGACCAGCGTCAGGTCTTCACCATCCAGACGCAGCGGCACAGCCGTCGCGCTCTGGCGCGTGAGCTGGCTTACCGCCGTGACAACGGTTTTAGTGGCATCCAGGTCAAAAGTCAGATCGATATCGCTAATCAGGTAATCCGGCGCACGGTAGTCGTGGCGGTATTTGGCTTGTGGCTGTTGTGTCATAGAAAACCTTATGCATCGTTTGTCGAATAACGAATCCAGTCTATTCCTGTTGTGTAAAACGCGCTATGCAGAATGTTCATCTTTTCAGGTACAAACACCTTTTTCGCTACATTTGTATAATATGAACCCATAAATTTTAATATCGACAAAGACCGTCCAAGAGCGCACTACATAACAGATGGTTAGGCCAGTCGAAAACATCAGTCGTCTAAGTTCACCTTAGAACGAGTGCTGTTTTATGCCCCACCCATGCCCCACTGCCCCCTCTTTTCCTCCCTGCCCTATACTTTCAGTCTGACATCAGGCTGGAGGTTTCTATGTGTGGACGTTTTGCACAAGCCCAAACCCGTGAAGAATATCTGGCATACCTGGCCGACGAAGGCGATCTCGACATCGCATATGACCCGGAACCGATTGGACGTTACAACGTGGCACCAGGTACCAAAGTTCTGCTGCTGAGCGAGCGAGACGAGCAGTTGCATCTTGATCCGGTCCTGTGGTCATACGCACCTGGGTGGTGGGATAAACCGCCACTGATTAACGCGCGCGTAGAGACGGCAGCCACCAGCAGAATGTTTAAATCTTTGTGGCAGCATGGCCGGGCAATCTGTTTTGCGGATGGCTGGTTCGAATGGAAAAAAGAAGGCGACAAGAAGCAGCCCTACTTCATTCACCGCGCCGACGGACAACCAATATTCATGGCCGCGATCGGCAGCACGCCGTTCGAACGCGGCGACGAAGCTGAAGGTTTTCTCATCGTGACGTCTGCAGCTGATAAAGGCCTGGTCGATATCCACGACCGCCGGCCACTGGTTCTGTCGCCAGAAGCAGCCCGGGAATGGATGCGTCAGAAGGTTGGCGGGAAAGAAGCGGAAGAGATAGTTGCCGACGGTGCTGTGCCCGCAGAAAAGTTTATCTGGCACGCTGTGACGCGCGCCGTGGGTAATGTGAAGAACCAAGCACCATATTTAATATCAGAAATTTAAACTCTCAAAGTTTAGAGTTGATTGAATCACTGCATAGATTTTTTACAGTGTTTTTCGTAATCTAAAACACTTAACTTTAACATACGTCCATTTGCGCCTTGTATCTGCTCTTTAGATGGGTACGCGTTAAAGAGAAAGATCGCCATACATACACATAGCAATGAGAATAAATAAGCAATATTTGTTGACATAAAACCAAAAAAGATCTCATGGTAGAACTTTATAGGTGCAAGTGCATAAGCTAGATATACTACACCGGCGAACCAAGCTGCCTTCCTTTTAAGGAGATATTTGGTATCAACGAGAAAATAAAACCGTTTCCCATCAAATTTTAAGTAACGACTTAAGATTGCAATTTTTCGTAGAGATAAAGTTAGGTCGCAACGATTCAAAATATATACCATTTTCATTCTATTCGACCAAGATGGTACGGGAACTACTTGCCGCATAACCTTTTCCTTAAGGAGTTTTGATATATATTTCTTGTCCTCATCATCCAAATGCTCACCATATTCTTTATAAAAATAGCGAAGCTTAATCAATTTTCCATTTTTTAGAAAACCATAGATATATTTTATGCATGCCCAAAAAGCAGTAGCAATAGGCAGTAGCGAGGCTAAAGAAGCCCATACTTCCTTTTTCACTATAATTTCTGAAATCATATTTTGATAACTCACTTTGATATAAACCAAAAAGCATAACACTCTGATTTTATTATTCAACTTACAACTAATAGGTCTGTAAACCTAGTGGTATATCTCGGTGAAAGCATTTCTCGCTTCATCTGCCACTGCTGCTGTATGCCCTGCCCGGCAAAGTACAGAGTTCCTTTTCCATCTTTTGCGTTAAGGTGATCGAGAACCTCCATCAACTTATCGCTTCCGACCCGCGGCGCGTTCTCGTCGAACAGGTTTAGCTGGGCCACGCCTTGGCTGAAGAAGTCACCCAGCATAATTCCGGCTTTCTGGTACCTGTGACCATCCTTCCAGATTTTGTCCAGGCACTTTACCGCGGCGTTGATGATGTCGCGGGAATCCTGAGTGGGTGTGAGAAGCTTCATTGAAGCGCTGTTACCGTAATACGGCTCATTAAGCGCGAATGGTGAGGTTTTCACGAAGGCAGAGATAAAGCGGCAGTACTGATGCTCCCCGCGAAGCTTTTCTGCGCCACGCGCCGCATAGCTGCAGATAGCCTGGCGCATCTGCTCGTACTCGGTAACACGCTCGCCGAATGACCGGCTGCAGACGATTTCCTGCTTTGCCGGAGCAAACTCTTCCAGTTCGAGACAGGGTTCTCCGCGCAACTCCCGGACTGTTCGCTCGAGGACCACGTTGAAGTGTTTGCGGATAATCCATGTGCTTTGCTCTGAGAGGTCCAGAGCCGTCTTGATCCCCATGGCATTGAGCTTCTTGCTGATACGCCTGCCGACACCCCACACATCCTCTACAGGCACAATGGCCAACAGCCGACGCTGACGGTCGATGTTAGACAAATCAACCACCCCACCAGTCTGGCGCTGCCATTTCTTGGCTGCGTGGTTTGCCAGCTTAGCGAGTGTTTTAGTCTGCGCGATGCCAACCCCGACAGTCAGATGCGTACGCTTCAGAACTGTCGCGCGGATCTCTTTGCCGAACTCCGTCAGGTCCCGGCAGTTCCTGACGCCTGTCAGATCACAAAAAGCCTCATCGATACTGTAAATTTCAACGCGCGGGCTCATTTCCTCAAGCGTCGTCATTACCCGGTTCGACATATCCGCATAAAGCTCATAGTTGCTACTGAAGCAAACAACACCGGCACGGCGGAACAACTCCTTTTGCTTGAAGAATGGCTCACCCATGGTAATTCCAGCCGCCTTGGCCTCGGCGCTACGTGCGATAACACAGCCATCGTTATTCGAGAGAACGACAACCGGACGCCCTCTCAAATCGGGTCTGAACACCGTCTCGCATGATGCGTAGAATGAATTCACATCACAGAGCGCAAACATGTTCAGCTCGCCGATTTAACGATGAACGTTACGACACCGAACACATCGAGCGTATCCTCGCTGCCGACGATAATCGGTGAATAAGCGCTGTTCATCGGATTGAGTTGAACTGTCGGGCGGAGCTGCAGACGTTTGACTGTGAATTCCCCTTCTACCGCGGCGATGACAATGTCTCCGTGCTCAGCAGTCCGGGAGCTATCCACCACCAGCAGATCACCGTCGCTGATCCCGGCCTCCATCATTGAGTCGCCGGCTGCTTTGACGAAATACGTCGAACTGGGATGGGAAACGAGTAACTCATTGAGATCGATGCGCTGTTCGACGTAGTCAGCCGCCGGGCTGGGAAAGCCGCATTGCACTAAGTCGCTAAAAAGCGGGATAGCAATAATTTCGCGTAACTCTGCCGGTCTGAAGAACTCCATGATGCATACCTCGGATACTGTTTTTATATACAGTAGTTTTAACTGAGGTACTGATCAAGATGCCCGTTCGTTTCTGTTCGGCTACTTCCTAGCCGCTTCGTTTCTAAGCCTGTAACGCTATTAGCTTTTTGATATTTGTAAATTTCAGCAGGAAGAGTGTCGATTGCTCACTTTGGGTACTACATGAAGGGGTTTTCGTCTGAGGAAACCGGGTAAATGGTATGCGTAACTACACCAACCAGGCGAACATCATCAAGCGCATCGCCTTCTATGGCCTCTCCATCATCGGTAATGAGCGCATCACCAGCCCAATATGCGTGCTGCTGGCGTCCGCAAAACCAGATGAGCAATGTGTCTCCGCGATTGAATGCTGATGCATTATCAATGACATCATAACCTTCCGGCGTTTCAATAATGCTTGCAGAAGGAGGTGTGAATGGATCAGCTACCGCTATAAAGGCGGTCTGTATGTCTGCTGTGCGTGGCATAATCACCTCACAAAATAACTGTATGCATATACAGTATCGTCAAATATGAGGGTCGATCAAGTCTATGTCTGGTGCTACACTTCAGGCCTTTCAGAATTCACTGATTTTTATCATGTTAAAGATGCGCAACTCATGAGTATAAACCTTTCTTCCATTTATCGTAGCCAGGCCGTCAGGTACTGCCTTGTTGGCGGAATGAACACAGCGGTAACAGCTTCAGTGATCCTTGCTCTTACCGCCTTTGGTGTAGGACTCTATAGTGCAAATTTTTCGGGCTATGTTGTTGGTATCCTGTTTAGTTTTATCCTCAATACGCTATTCACGTTTTCATCAAAGCTTTCAATATCAAAACTTCTCAAATTCCTGGCATGCTGTGGGGTTTGTTACGTAATAAATATTTTCGCTATGAAAATAACTATTATAGCTGGCGTTGAAAATTTATATCTCGTTCAGTTAACAGGGATGTTTTTTTACACAGCAGCAGGCTTTATCATTAATAAATTATGGGTTATGAAATAATGAACGCTCCAATTCTTTCAATAGTTGTGCCATGCTATAACGAGCAAGAGGTTTTTAATCTTTGTCTTGATGAATTATCTAGACGTATAGTCGAAATGAAAGATAAAGGTAAAATAAATACCAGAAGCCATATTGTATTCGTGGATGATGGAAGCAAAGATGCGACATGGAGCTTAATACAAAACGCTTCAAACAATAATGATTTAGTAAAAGGCGTAAAGCTATCACGCAATAAAGGCCATCAGACTGCTTTGATGGCTGGATTATCATCATGCATAGATTCTGATATTACTGTAAGTATTGATGCTGATTTACAGGATGACACAGCAGTTATTGAAAAGATGGTTGACTCATATCTTACAGGACACGATATTGTTTATGGAGTAAGAAATGACAGAACATCAGATAGCTTCTTTAAGAAGTTCACAGCCGAAGCATTTTACAAAATAATGACGAAACTTGGCGTTAATCAAGTAGAGAATCATGCTGATTTTAGACTATTAAGCAAAAGAGCATTGCATTCACTCCTTCAGTACAAAGAACAAAATCTTTATATAAGAGGACTTATACCTCTGATTGGGTATCCTTCCGAGAATGTTTATTATTCTCGAAGCGAGAGGACTGCGGGTGAATCAAAATATCCTCTCAAGAAAATGCTGGCATTGGCTCTTGAGGGAATCACTTCATTCTCAGTCACACCACTAAGAATTGTTACGGCGCTAGGTTTTATTATATCAATACTATCATCTGTGGGTGTTGTATATACGCTAATTCAATATTTCCTTGGGCATACGGTGAGCGGTTGGGCCTCTATGATATTAGCAGTTTTATTTATTGGAGGCGTGCAAATGCTATGCTTAGGAGTGATAGGTGAGTATATCGGCAAGATTTATATGGAATCTAAAAAAAGGCCAAAATTTTTTACTGAATCTAAAATTGGATTTAATGAGAATGACGGGAATATGTAAATGAGAACTGAGCAATATAATAAAATAATATACTTATCAGTAGCGGTAATCATATGCCTGTTGACGTCGTACTTTTACACATCAACTGAAAATGACATCTACTCATTTGATTTCCTAGCATACTGGAAAATGTACAGTGATTACAGCTCATTATTATTTAGCGACCCATTACTGTATTTAGCAAAAACATATAAAGAAGTCTACAGCCAAGATTATAATCCTTTAGCATCTTCTATTATTGCCCCTGTTTACTATGTATTCGGTGGTTCAAGATTTGTTTATATCTCTGCAGTAGCTATCTGTTATCTAATTCCTGTGTCTTACTTAGTTTATCTAATTGTAAAAGACACCATAAAATTAAATAACCCTATAACATTTGCAATTTGCTTATTAGTATCAGTAAGTTTTGTTGGCTATTGGAAGCCTATTCTCAGAGGGTATCCTGATATTGTTTCCATGATTCCATTACTATATTGCATTTATTATACCCAGCGTCACTCGCTTTCATATAAAATCGATATAAAACGAGCATTGCTTGTCGGTTTACTTTTGTGGCTGCCATTTGTATTGCGCCGATGGTACGCTTATACGATTGTTGCAACATATTTAGCGCTTCCTTTAGCCGAGTTAATTTGGAATAAAGCCTTAAATTATAAAAATACATTTATTAACCTCTTTGTGAACTATGCTATAGCAGGAACCGTCAGTATTCTGCTTGTTTTTCTTTTTCAAAAAGATGTAGCAATAAGAGCCATTACAACCGACTATTCGTCTGTCTATTCAGCTTATGGACTTCCAGTTCTGGATAGCATCCACAAAACAATTGATCACATTGGTTTGTTTTTATTTATCGGTTGTTTGCTTAGCTTTTTTATTTCATATTTAATGATTAAACAATCAAGAAAAGTATTATTTATCATTACTTTTATTTTTGTTTTAAGTTATATATTGTTTGTACGCACGCAATCGCCAGGCCATCAGCATGAAATACCATTTGTCACATGGATGTTAATTCCACTATTAATGGTGATCACAAAACTGATAAACAAAATAAAAAATGTAGAACTGAAAGCGCAAACTGTTGCTATAACGATATTTCTATCTATATTGATTACTTCAGTATCTATTTATCGTTCGGTGTTCTCTGATAGTTTTGGAAGAACATTCTTCCCTGAGAAAGTTTACCAACTTAAATTGGATAATTATCCTAATTATCTCGATATGGTTAGCTATCTTAAAGAAAGAGTTCTGAAAGGTAATGTGAAGTATGTGTCGGTTATCAGTTCTGGTGGTGTACTTAATCAGAGCATGCTCAAGTATATGGCAAAAGGTGATCTCGACAACAGGATAAAATTAACTCCACAAGTAGACTTGCGGGATGGAATGCCTATTGATTCTTTGTTATCAGAATATTTGGTTGTTGTTACCCCTATAGACACTCACCTCCCTCATGGTCAGGAAGTAATTAAGACAACAGCCACTGAGATTTTATCTGGTAACGGGTTGGGATCTCACTATGAAGAAATAAACAGATTTAATCTTGCAAACGGATCGCTAGGAATCATTTACAAAAAAACATCCCCATTTGCGGTAAATGAAATCAAAGAATTTATTTCTAAGTTCACAAGGCATTACCCAAAATGGCAAGGTGATTATGATAATGAGAAAGTCATATCGCTGATGACATCCAGCCTCTCTCTTGGGGATGGAGCGGCATGGTTTTCCAGAAGCAACGAATTTGGCATAAACACTCATCCTGGTAGAAATTTTGATACCGTAATCAGTTTTATACCTTTAAGGGATATGATAACTATCAAGTCAACAAGTACTGCTTGTAAAAATGCAGATGGTGTTTATGTTTCCTATGCCTCTAAAGATGAAAATGGAAAATTACATATAGAGCCAGGCAAAGAAGTTAAAATTGTATTGCACGATAAGTCTGCACGATTGGAATTGCGCATAAACAAAGGTCTAAATGACGCTTGTGATAGTATTTTAATCAACTGATATAATTAAGCGCCCAAGCGGGCGCTTTTAACATCAAACTAGTATTCTCCAAGCACCCCCAATCTTTTTGACCGTTATAACTCTGTTTCCGTTTGCTGAACCTGTAAATACCCTGTCGGTTCCACCCACCGCCATGCCTGAACCTCCTGATTTAAATGTAATTTGTCCCGAAGTGTCGTTAGTTATCAGTACATGAAAGTACATTCCGTCTCTTGCTGGCTGGTTTATTCCTGCAATGACAGTGTTATCTGCGGCTGATGCGATTGTGTACGTAAGCGTTTCAACAATACTTGTCGATGGAGAAAGGAGTGGGTCTTTTAACGCAACAACGGCGGCGTGCGTGTCTTGTGTGCGCTGCATAGTCACCTCACATATTAACTGTATATATATACAGTATTACTGTGTGGTGGCATTGATCAAGTGGAAGATGCTAGACTTCCTGCCAACCCTAATCATGACGTTGAATTAACATGATTAAATTTCAACAAGGTGTTCTCATGAGAATACATGACTATATCTATCTTAACCGTGACAAGATAACCTTTCCCAGCGGTGCAGAGTCCTTTGTCATTGATTGCAATCTTAACGATTCAAACTACTTCATTACCTATGACACAGGGTGGGTACTTACTGATGTGATTGGGGATTGCGATTATCCGGGGAAGGTTTGCATAACACGCAATGACTTTGACCGAATCATCGCTACGCAAGATAAAAAGATCGCGCGTCGCAACAAGATTAGAAAACTTTTCGGGCTTAAGGATAAAATTTAACGTGCAGACGAAGAATTACGGATATCTTTCACGACTTGACCATTTAAGCTTCATAGCATCAGCGATGGTTGTTTTTTTTGCACTTTAGGGGCGACATATCCAAGGAGCCATCTGACACATCTACAATCACTGGATTTATTTATCGATGGATTAACTCAGCAGTAGCCACAGCTTTAATTATTCTACCTGCAATTGTAGTTGTGTCAGTAATGACATTTACTTTAATAGAAAAGCCATTTATAAACCTTAGAAAGAATTATGTAGAAAGTAAATAAACAAAGCGCCTACAAGGCGCTTTTATTTATTAATAATTCTGCTTACTGCCCATATCACTATACAAAACTCACCAATCATTAAAACTGGTTGTAATTCAACAATCTTTGTAAGTTGTAATGCAACAAGCAAGGAAAAAATTATAGCAATGATGATAAAAAACAATCTGTTATTGAACACGCAACACCATACTGATGACTAAAGTCATTTCATTCTAACATTGCATGCATGGTTTAGCCATCCATGGCTTATTGTATTAATCTGTAGAGCTGCCAATAAATGCAACACAGCTAAATTCACAGCCATTTGGTACGGCACTTAGAGGAACAGGTACATTTGGCCAGTTTACGAGAGCGCCTGTAGCACCACCAGCAAAGTTGATAGTCACAGTGGTTGTCGAGGTTCCATTGGCAAAGATACTTCCAGCACCGAATGCGGTTGCCACCGGGTACTGATAGCATGCCCCGCCCTTGAGCGTCAGCGTTACTGTAGAACCGCTCTGAACTGCTCCCACACAGCCCTGAACCATAGCTAACTGATCTGCGCTCCCTCCTGATACGCTCATGCCTCCAGAAGAATTAACGGTAAAATTCAGGTTGGCGAAAACCTGATATTCTCTTCCATACACCCCGTTAGCCGAATCGATAGTGACAGGGGCACCAATGACGCTAAGGTTAAACTGCTGCATTGCTCTGTTAGGCGTTACGACCTCACCAGAATAGAACGGAGATCCGGCACCAAGAAACGGTATTTGTACTTTATCTGATACCAGGTTTGCGCCATCAACACCCTGCTGAGTATACGAGCCGGTACTATCGTTTTCTGAATATACGCCCCATGAACCACCGGATTTTTTTACTCTCACATGTGTTAGCTTTGTTCTCCGTTTTCCTGATGAAAGCATGCCCCCCCACAAATCAAGCTCAATTTCTGCAGCTGCTAAATCGTCAAAATTTATCGACGCCACAGAGCCAGCGAGTTGCTTACCAGCAATGTTATATCCTCGCTGAGTATAATGAACATTATCCGTGGACTGCAGAAGACCATTATTAACGGTAAATCGCGTTTGAGCATTGCTTCCAATTAGCGTATCAGATCTTGCGGCAGCGACATCTCTCTGGGCCTGCTGAATTCTCGCCACTTTGTATTCACTGGTGTACAGATAACAGCTTGAGAGCGTCTGAATGATAAACCTCTTAATACTGAAGTCTGTACTCATGTCATCGATGAGCTTATTGAGAGCTGCGCGATAGACAGAGGCTGAGGTGTTAACAACAGCGTCTTGCTCACCCTGGTTCCAGATCGCGTACGTGTTACCAATAGGCAAATTGTTTGCAGTCATTTGCGTCTTGGCGCTATTCACCGCAGACGTGAGTTTATCGTACAGAGAGGTTCAAGGTGTGGCTGGTTTAGCCAGGTCTGCAATAGCGATGCCACCATAAGCACCATTAACTACGACAACTCCACGACCGGTGAGTCGAATGTATTCATTGGCAAATGATGCCCAACCGTGACCCGTACTTGTCTGCCCCGATGAGCTCGGAATGGCTTTAATGATTTTACCGATCACTCCTGTGACCGGATTGAAATACTTGGCTTTATCATGGATTACAGTAGGAAATCCTGGAGTATCCTGCGCCCAGCCAACAGCATTCGATTGGCCATAAACAATGATGAGATCATAAACCTTTTTACCTGCTGGTAACGTGCTAAGCGCTGATTCAACCGTTTCAGAACCAAACCCTATCAGTCCAGCACCAGTCGACGCGGCCAACATTGCACGCAAGCTTGCATCACCAATGCCAAGCCATGCGCCAACGCCCACTCCGCCGGCGGATGCTGGGGTAGAGCCTGCATCAACATGCTTAGGCAATGCTCCATCCCAGCGGTAGTATTCGCCGGTGTCTTCATCACGAAGAGCCTGGTTGGGAAGGGTGATATCAGCGCCGGTCTGGAAGGAGTCAATGAGGATCCATCCATACTGGGCAATAGCCTGCTGCGCAAGCCACCGCAGTCCTTCGATGGTGTAATGCTCATTACCGAGCCGGTCAACATAAGTATTTACCAGCGAGGTAACAAACTCGTCAATTTTACCGGCGTTGAACTTAAGGTCGCGTGGTGATTCGCTTGGTACAGGCAGATTAGTTGGTTGCGTAGCCATATTTATTCCATAAAAAAACCCGGCGCGGTGGCCGGGTTGTGATGGTCGGGATAGGTCTTATTGGTAAATCAGATCGCTATACTCAGCGAGGGTTAATGCGGTACTTCCCTTGCCGTCAGGTTGCTTGGCGGTGATGGTCCACTGCCCTGCATCCAGCTCCTGAGACGTGGCAATGACGTACCGGGAAGGCGACTGGACGTCAACACCGTCGAAGAGGTTCAGGTCAATGTCTGGAATGGCAGCAGTAAAGCCAAACGCGGTGTCAGCGCGCGGAGATGCCGGATATCTGGCTGTGGTAGCGCCGGTTGAATCAGTGACCTGTACAAACATGGTCCCCGAGAAGTTGATGCGCTCACTCGTCTCGAAGTCATTACCGACCCTTGACACTATGTATCCGGCCTGCTGGTTGGTGTCGTATGTGTCAGGTACCTGGACCATATCGCCAATGTTTACCCACTCCCCGTCAGCCATGGCTGTAATCTGCATGGTCATGCGGGTATAAATAAGCCTCTTGCACTCGCGCAGCGCCCGCTCGTCAGCCTGAAACCTGTTCCTGACGAACAGCATTTCGAACTTCTTCGCCTTGGCCGGTAATCCCTCGATGATGGAATTTCCCGATATCCGGTACCGGACAAAGTCCTGCTTATTGGTGTCCGGGTTACGGAACTGCACTTCAACGCCGTCATAGCCGCCAGGAAGCGTCATATCGTAAGATAGTGAGTAACCATCAGGCTTGGTGTTGGCCCGGTTGAATATCGTGGCCGCAGACGTCTTTTTGCTGTCTCTGGTGAATGACAGCACGCCATTATCGTCGTAAACCGAGACGCTGGCAGCGTCACAGATTGTCTCCATGCGCGAACCAAGCGACACATCCTCATCGTCAAAGGTATAATCGAAGTATCCGAGTCGTGGATCGATAGCGTCGATTTCAGACTGGATCTGGTAC
>ENA-UOZR01000512-UOZR01000512.1-food-metagenome-genome-assembly--contig:-NODE-512-length-14086-cov-27.700235_pt1 | contig 14086 bp, 12 predicted proteins | sample MGYA00249873_ERZ772733 | MGnify/ENA primary metagenome ERZ772733 (study PRJEB29005, sample SAMN08379462) | food metagenome | isolation source: cheese - non spiked | study: EMG produced TPA metagenomics... | reverse complement strand
ATGAAGATTCCGACGTTACTAACTGAGTGTTGTATCTAATCGTGGGGGCAGGTCACAACAGCATCCAGAGTCGCAATGAGTTCAGATTCAGATGTTGTTCCATCCCAGCCTTTACGGGTCGCCGCTCCGACATCCACGGCACTGACTGTTGCCAGCGCTTTGATTCGACGTTCCGTCATCGACGCTTTAACCGTGATACCACTACCTGCACAAACGCCTAATGCGCCAATGCGATTATTATCGACATAAGGGAGAGTCGTCAGGTAATCGACTGCGCTATAGAAATCGACAACGCGTTTCATGGGATCATCGACAAAGCGCGGTAATCCGCCACTGGCCCCCTGATGGGAGGCATCAAACGCCAGAGTGACAAATCCTTCTTTAGCCAGTTTTAGGGCATAAAGGCCAGCTGTCTGTTCCTTAACGCCACCACCTGGGTGGACAACGACAATAGCAGCGTATTGACGGTTTTCGCTGAAATCCGGAGGGACGTAGACGTTTCCGGACATCATTATTTCATTGTTCCGGAACAGGACGCTGCTGACTGTGACGCCATCTACGTGTGTCGTGGTGCCAGATGTACGAGGGGTAGGTGAGAGCAGGGCTGAAGCATGACCCGCCATCAGAAATCCTGCGGAGGCCACTGAGCTTGTCAGGATAAAATTTCGGCGGCTTAATCCACCTGTTTTATTACTCATAGCGAGACTCCTTCATTGACATGATGGCGGCCCTGGCCGCTGAATGAATACAGATTGTTTCAGAGGCCATCTTAATCTCTTTAGTATTCAGAAATTAGATGCTTAATTTCGCATGGGCTTAGAAGGATATTTTCTTAATTGGATGATAAGAAACTAAGTTTGATATGGAACGGGATAAACAGCGTTCAAAGGTTATGGGATGCGGAGTGCTTCGAGCACAAGTGCAAATGCCGGAGAATGTTGCAGACGGCTGGGGTAGTAAAGATGGTAGGGAGGACGCGGTGGACACCAGTCAGTCAGCACCTGGACTAACATTCCGTTTTCAAGGTAATTCTCCACCGTATCTAGCGGCAGATAAGCAAGCCCCAGCCCATCAAGGGCGGCCTGACTCATCATATTTATTGTGCTGAAAGTCGCTCGTCCGTCAATTCGCACCTTAATTTCAGTCTCATCCTTGCGAAACTCCCAGGTATAGAATCCTCCATGAGTGGGCAGGCGTAATCTGATACAGCTATGGTCGTTTAAATCACGAGGCGTTCCTGGGAATGTCTTCCCCATGAAATAAGAGGGCGCTCCGACCACTGCAAAACGGAAGTCTCTGGCAAGAGGTAGGGAAATCATATCCATATCAACCTGTTCGCCTAACCGAACTCCGGCATCATAACGCTCAGCGACAATATCTTTGAGTCCGTACTCGCTGATAATTTCAATATTGATATCGGGATATTCAAGCATCACAGGAGCGAGTTTAGGCCAGAGTATTGTATCGGCGGCGTGTTCAACGGTAGTAATGCGCACAGTACCGGCTGGTTTTTCTCGCAATCCGCTCAGCGCAGCTATTTCACTTTCAATTTCGTCAAAATGGGGTCCTATACGGGAAAGTAGCCGCTCGCCAGCTTCCGTCACAGAAACGCTACGAGTGGTGCGTGTAAGAAGACGAAGACCAAGGTCTGCTTCAAGAGTCCTCACCGTGTAGCTCAACGCCGACTGTGAGACACCTAACTGAGCGGCCGCTTTTGTGAAGCTTTTTTCCCGGGCTACTGCGATAAAAGCTTGATAATCGTTAATATTTTTACGGCGCATTTATTAAACCAATTTCTAAGTGAGGCATCATTAGAGGCATTAACAAAATAATGCGAATAAAGGCACTTTGTCCATCATTAATGCCTGACAAATAATGTTGGAGTCCTTAATAGTTGACTATCTCGCCGTAACTGCCCCATCTGGTATAATAAAATAACCAAATGGAGGGTTTCATATGACTATGAAAGTTTTTTCCCCCTCGATTCCCATCTCTCAGCCATGCGATCTCTGGAGCGTTGTCGGCCTGGAAGCGAAGGGGGGCATAACGCTGATAAATAAAATTAATCTGGGACTGGAAGGGGAGGTCGCAAAGCGCATTTCTGCCTGGGCGCATATTACACCGACCGAATTGCGGAAAATGTCGGGAATTCCCAACACCTCGTTTAACCGCAGCATTAAGGGGCGGTTTACATCCGAACAGAGCGAGCGGCTCGTCCGCGTCATCCGAGTTTTGAGCCGTGCAGTTGAATTGTTCGAAGGAGACAAGAACGCTGCCCAACAATGGCTAAACGAGAAGAACCGAGTCCTGATCTGGCAAAAGCCAGCTGATGTACTGGCGTCAGAAACTGGGGGGCTGGAGGTGATGCGTCTCATCACACGTATTGAGCATGGCGTCTATTCATGATTCTCTACAGGCTGACCAAAAGGCGCCCAGCCCACTCTAGCTAGGTCTGGGGTGGGTGCGAAAGAAGCCGGTGGCAGGTCTATCCACTGCCCTGAGGGATGTAATAAGGTGGCGTGACCATGACACGAACAACTTGCATATACTACACGCCGGAAAAAAAGACGATTAATACTTTACCGGCCATTCATCTCGATGTTTGTTGCCATAATTTCTCAGCAAGCATCAATTGCCTTACAGTTTCAACTGAGATGTTGATGCTGTGAGAAGTGACCAGCATTCTTTGTGCCTGTGTCGGGCCCATACTCTGGCACTCAGTTTTCAGAAAATGAATAACGCGGGCTTTAAGCTCTGCCTGAAGTCGGTGATTACTGGGTTTTCCACGCCGCTGGCTGACTAACCCGGCTGGCCCTGCCTGTAGGTATTGCGCAATCAGACGGCGGCAGTGACGTGGAGTTATCTCCATTGACGCAGCCGCATCCGTCAGACTTAATTCACTGGCCAGCACAGCTTCAATGAGTTCCACCCGGTGGCGTTCCCGGAAAGTCATCATCACTTTTTCATCTGTTTCTGGCATATTCGGCCTCGTTTTCAGGATTTTTTACTCGTTGTTGCTCGTTTGTCTCGGTTCATCTTTTACCAAAAATGGCCTCCGAGCTGCCCTGAAGCTTTAACATGGCTTCAAGCATGTCATCTTCGTTCAGTGAACGCTGAGATTTGTTAATGCTTGGTGCATGCCGTCTGCGGGAAGGTTCATCGCCAGCAGGTACCGACTGTGAACGGTTATTGTCACGTTTTCTCTGGACCTGCCTGGCAACGTCCAGCACATGGCCCAGTCTTTTATTATCTACAATCGCGACGGGGTCAACTTCTGACAACCGGTCATAGGTGGAATAGGGGAGCAGCACATCATTCAGGCGCAGTTCCTTATGCCCGTCAGGATAATGCCAGACATCGATATACTTACCGATGGCCCGACGGCTGTACTCACTGTCTTCAATCAGATAAAGCACTTTATCGTACTGTACTGTAAGGTTTTTTGAAACCCGCCGGGGCTCGCGCCAGGTAAATTCCGCATCAAGATCATCAGTTAATGCCAGTGGCCGGTGCGCATTAAAATCATGCCGTGGGGCTTTGGCAAATCGCCGGTTGTAATCGGTCATGTATTCTTCGGCAAATGCATTTGCCGCTTCTATCGTACTGATCCCCTTTAGCCTGAGCTCCTTAACCAGCCGGTCCTGAAGTGTCAGATGGGCGCGTTCAACGCGGCCTTTTGCCTGACTGGTTTCCGCGCACAGAGGGGTGATATTAAGGCAACGCATGGCCCTGGCAAACTGGGTTTCACCGGGCCCCGTGGTGGCGTGCTTATTATTGACTCTGAATACGCTGGCTTTATCGCTGTAGAGGATCATGGGTTTACCGTATTTCTCGATATAGCCACGTGTCGCTTCAAAATAGGTAAATGTGGATTCTGATTTCACAAACAACAAGTGCATCAGGCGGCTGGTCGCATCGTCAACATAGACCAGTGCTGTACAGGGCCGACCCCGGTTTTCAAACCAGTGATGGTCGCAGCCATCAATCTGGATCAGCTCGCCGGTACAGGGACGTCGGTAACGGGGCTGATGAATTTTCGGCGGGCGTTGTCTGCGGGGGATCCATAGTCCGGCTTTAATCATGAGGCGTCTGATGGTTTCCTTGCCAAGGATCAGACCATGAACTTCCTCGAGCTTTTCCCGTGCCAGCGTCGGTCCAAAATCGGGGTAGCGTTCCCGGATGATATTCAGCGCCAGCTGAGTCAGTGATGCTGGCAACAGGCGGTTTCCGGTGCGACCGCGACTCTGGTTGTTCATGCCCAGCGGTCCGGACTGACGATAACGTTTGAGCAGACGGCTGCAATGCCTTGGTGTGATACCGAGCATCTCCGCAGCCTGGCCAGGACGCAGGTTGCGATCGATGACGTCCTGAAGGATTTTGAGGCGGTTAATTTCTTTCACGGTGAACATCCCGGCGTCATGTATGGCCATAGAAAACTCCTCATCAGGAAAAAGCGAGTCGTTGACTAGACATACAGGTCTGAAAACTATAGCCTGGACATTCCTAATGAGCTACAAATAGACATTAGCATTGAGCCCCTACAATATTTGTGCGCATAATGTATATTATGTTAAATATGGTGGGTTTGCTCTTAAGTTCATGAGTCCCTCTCTTTCAGGAACTTACCGATGAATCAGTCAGTTGCCAAAGTTTAGTTGTGGACTTACGATGACTTCATAACACAAAAATTACGGGGCATCCGCTAAGTTCATGGCATATACCATCTTACATTTATCGAGGAACAACCAGAGAACTCATCTCATAGTTGATGATGTGACTACCCTACCGGTCATGTTCGCCACAATTTATGGAATGAATGAACTGAGCAAGAAAAGCCTAGGGACTCAAGAAAACATTTTGTGTTCGCTGCGTTTCTTTTACGTCTATTACTATAAGAAGCATAAACAAACATTTGACTACGATTTCTATCGGTCTGGCTACAATATCTCCTGTTTTATCAGGGAGCTTGATGGCTTCTTTACTTATCTGCTCGGGAAGCAGCACCTGAGTGACGAGACCGACATAATCTCTAACGGGTTTTTACATTCGGCACTCTCCAGAACCAACAAGTCCACCTATGGTAACCACGTCAGAAACGTTGGCCGATTCCTTAAGTATCTCAACTATAGATATATGAATCTGGCATACCAAGATATGTCACCTACTGAAGCTCACCAGATTAACCAGGCGAACCATAGAGATCTCGCTGCCAGAATTAAGGTCTTCAATAGAGTTGAAGTATCCAGGAACGAACCAGCTCACCGATACAAAAGTATCACCAGCCAGCAAAGTATCGAACTAACGAACATGTTAATCCCCTCCACTCCTGAATTTTCAGATATCGAGACCGGCGAACTATTCACGGCCGTGGTTAATCCCCAAAACCCATTCGATTCAGGATTTCAACAATACCGTAACTACCTTATTCACCGGTTAATGTTTAACTATGGCTTACGTGTTGGTGAAGTTCAATTGTTGATGAAGGATTGCGTGGGGCCAACCCTTCCAGACTCACGAGGTAACATTCGTTTCATCCTGATTGTACAAAATCTACCAGATGATGTAGTTGACCCAAGGAAACAACAACCTTCACTCAAGACTGAGCATTCACAGCGACAAATCGAACTAACCGAAGATGACTTCATTATGTTTACCATTTATATGGAGCAATATCGGTCCCCATTATTTGAAGAGAAAAAAATTGTTGACCATGAGTTTGTTTTTATTAAAGGCTCAGGTAGGTTAACTCCATTAACTTACGATGCAATTCGAACATTTTATAAGGAAAAAATTGATCCGGCATTCATTGCCCTATTCCCTCATTATCGTACGAAAAGTAATAAAAATATTAATAATATGGTTAATATAACACCACACGTTGGGCGGCATACTTGGGCTAATATCACTCTTGAGTTTATTTACAATAGTCTCCTGAGTGAATCACTAATACTGGCGCAAGACTATGGTATTCGAGCAAGGATGAATGGAGTACTTGAACCAGCTATTGAACAACTTCGTGCTTTAGGCGGCTGGTCACTGACCAGTAAAGTTCCATTAAGATATGCCAAGCGGTTTATTGAAGTGGTGAGTAACCAGAGCAACTATAAGCGTACGAAACATTCAGATATGCATTTAGCTTCCCCAGAAACAAACATTTCGCAAAGAAAAACCTCCAACTTGCTAGAAGATAATGTTTATGACGAAGACTTCACATTCAAAGATCTATTCAACTGAGAGCGGTATCACCGGGGGTGGTTTTTTTAAAACCCATCCCCTTCACTTTACAAAAGAACAGCTTGAATGGATTGAAAATATTCAGCTCCCTAAACGATTGTTTTTAATAAGTGCAACAGAATTTGATGACCGATATTTATATCTACATGATGATTGGCGTTACAGATTCTCAGGTAATAATTTGGCTATATTATTCTCTACTGGTAAATACTTTTGTGATTTATCACCAGTTTCACTCAAGCTCTTGAAATACTTAACGATCGCGTACATTAATGAGAACTCGGCAAGTGTTGCTGATAAATTTGCTCAGTTTGTCGCAACAACTTTCAAACAAATTGAGGTTATCACTCGCGAAAGCCTTATTGAAAAAATGCAAATGCTAGTTGCGAAGACTGAGCGAAATCACTCAGACAGCAGTCAGTTCTATTACACCCTCTATGCATTACGAAAACTTGATCGTAATGGATTCTTCGAAAGTAAGGATGACAGTGATGAGCTGGAAGATCTATTGCTGGAAGTGCCACGCCCTAGGAACAATAACTGGGCTCGCTACCAAAACCTAGACCTCGTTATACCAGAAGAAGTATGCCTAATGATAGAAAATGGCATTCAACGTTGGGCATCTAAGCTATGTCCAAAAATTGATGTTGAAGAAAATAAAAACATTCATCTGGAAACTGTAAGGAAAACCATTAAAATTGATACATTACGGGACTGCATTATTATTGGCATAGTTTATTACATTGGGGCCAGACCTGTACAGATCGGTAAACTTTCCGGAGGCGATTTTATCGTTGATACCGAGAATAAGTACGGGATGCGTTATTCAGTACTTGTGCCATATGCCAAAAAGTCAAAACTAACTATCGATCGAGTTCGAGTTGCAATTCCGGAAGAACTTGGAAAGTTAATCTTACTGTATAAGTACCTAGTTGGAATTGGTGATACCGACCCGATGTTTTCCATCATAGTATCTTCAATGAAGATGGTGGAAGCGTCATTAAAGAAAATGCTTTTCAGATTTTCACCACAAGAGATTCAGGAGGCAGTAAAAAACGATGATTATCAACTACCTGTATATACCGCAAGCCTCTTTCGTCACAACGTTGGTCACTCAATGGCAATGAGTGGTGCCAGTGCTCCTGAGATAGCTTATATATTGGGACAATCCTCTTATGTTGTTGCAGATCGATACATTGCAGCCACCCCTGAGCTGGCTGATATTCGTGAGGCAGCTTTGGGTCGCAACCCTGTGTTTAAGAACATGATGGCACTCATGTTGACTGGGAATTTAGTTCACAGCAGCGAATGGGAAGGTCGCAATGTTGCAGGGTCAATTGGTGGGCAACTTCATTACCATCTCGGTGGATGTAATTATGAAGAAGACATTTGCCCCTTTGCACAGGGTCGTGGATGTTACGGTTGCCTGTATTTCAAACCATTTATAGATGGAAACCACAAAAAAGTATTTCTTTCGCTGAATGATGAAATCCAAAATGTTCGTGATGTTGCCGATGATGCTGGCATTTTAAATCATCCACTTCTCAAGGAATTAGTGCGGCGGAAAGAGCATGTAAATCAGGTTATGGCTCGCATTGAAATGGCAAAGGCCGGAGGACTATTTAATCGATGACTACACAAATAACAATACGTAATAAACAGGCGGATAATCTTCTTATTTATATAGAGAAATATAAAGCAAAATTTGAAGAGCGTCTTGTTGCCTACAATGCTGTTGGACAACTGGAGTGGAATGCCGGTTCCTGGCGTTTTGGTGAGAAAGGTGTTGCATGGCTTAAAGAAACAAAAGATCGCGGCTTTAAGTGGGACGAAGTTTCTAGTCGTATTAAGGGGCTCTCACAAATGAATATTTCTTCGGAATTTCAGGATTTTATGCGAGCTTATCACATGCATCTGGTGTGTATCATTGGCGGATTACCATCAGGTTCTACACTAGACAAACCATTACAGGTCATGAAGCGCTGGTATTGGGAAATGGTAAATAAAACAGGTCAAACGCATCCAATGTATCTGACTTCCGATATTATTCATGCAGCGATGGAGCGGCATCATGAGAATTCTGACAGTCCTGATAATGTCAGTGACTATTGCGATATTGCAGTAAAGGCCATTGCTTTACTACGTCAATATGATCTTTTCTTAGTTAATATTGAAGTCAAAAATAAGTATCCTTATCGAAATGGTTCTAACAGCACTAAAGAAAGGAAGAAAGCGCAAGAAGCCACCCCTGATCAAACTGATGATGAAAGACTCATATCAATCCGTGCATTTATGTGTGTTATTGAGTTGATCGCTTTAGCTGAGAATAGTTATCAGCGTATCTTTTACAATATGTTGTTACTCACAATTATTTGCGGTTTCCGTTTCCAGGAAATAATGTTGCTGAAAATGACTTCTTTGGTTAAGCGAGAAATTACGGATAAAGATAAACGTCAGCACGCAATAGATCAAGACTGGCCTACTTACAGGTTGGGTATTGAGTATCTTGGTGCAAAAAAGGCTGGATGGCGGATCCATTGGCTGGCGCCAAGCACTTATTCTGTCGTTGAGATGATTTATAAATCTGTTCGAGAATTGACCTCTGGGTTCCGTAAAACGATTCAGGGCTTCAGAGATTCTAATTTCACTAATATGCTCCCAGGTAAGATCGCTGATTTTCCTGATGAATGGATTGAGCAAAATTATCTTGAAGACATCATGTTTAGTGGTTCTGGTGGCTCCAGGAATGATCTTGGAAAGAGTATTCGGAATTCCATTGCGAACTTTAGCGGACATAAACCTAAGGTAATACCCGTTCATAAACAGAAGAACAGCTGGTACTTCACTAAAGAACAGTTGAATGATTATGTCTATCAGCGTTACGCTCAAGCAAAAAACTTTGAGCCTGGGCACCAGTGCATAATTTCAGCCAAAAACAATGGTGACTGGGAACACTTCAATTATGAAGACCTGATGTTCATCATGCCGGAAGGTGCATTTGGAATTGGTAAAGATTTTGTTTCATTGCAACATATTTTCCCACTTGATGAAAACTCAATAGAAGCTTGGTTAGGCGGAACACAAAACCGAAAATCTATCTTTGATCACTTTAATCTTTTTGAAGATGATGGGTCCCGTGTCATTATCAAAAAGCATGTACCGAGACATAACATAAATACATTCTTGGCAATCGCTGGAGTGACGGATCATATTCAGGCCATCCTAATGGGGCGTGTTGATATCACCCAGAATAAACACTATCAGCATCAGGCCGAATCACAGTCCTATCAGACCGCTTCTCTAGCAATCAATATGCTGGAAAAGGCTTATGATGAGAACAATCAAGCTCTCACGAAGAGTTTCCAGCTATCACTCTTTACTACGCAGCAGAAGCCCTGCATTCCGGTCAACCTACCCTCCCCCAGAACTGAGGTTAGCCGCAGAATGGCAGCTCTATCACGGTCTTCCAAGACGGTAAAAAACACAGGTGTTGGAAACGTTAAATTAACAACCTCACTAATGATAAATCCTGAGCTCAATACCGAGCATAATCTGAAGCAGAACATGCAGACTTTTGGTGAAACAACTGCTGAGGTTGTGGACTATATAACTGGCACAATGTCCGATAAGTTTCTGCCTGAACTAAAACGTGCACATGACAAGTTAGTACAACAAAATTTGGCTGATAAGGCGAAATCACTGCTTCAACGCCATGCAAAACTGCATCCTCTTGGATTTGGAGCCTGTACGAGAGATGTAGCTCGCTGGGGTTGTCCTCATGCGCTTAAGTGTCAGTCTGGTCTACCTTGTGGCTACTTCACTCTTACAGGTCGTCTTGGCGAAGCGGAAGAAGCATCACGACGTTTATCAAACAAGCGAAAAGAAATCATTCAACTCCGTAAGTTGACTATAGTGAATCCAGGCTTCATGCTGGCTTTAAAAGAACAGGAAGAAGCTCTCATCGTGCTCGAGGCTCTTGAAGCTGATGCTATAAAGGTTCAAGGCGAGAAAAAACTGGTTTCCCTGTTTTCTGATGATCTGAACAACCCATTATATAAAGTTATTGAGCGAATTAATAAACAAATGCTAATTGGCAAAACCCCAAAAACCCTAGCTGATCTTTTCTTTATTGAACAGAAACGTATAGAGAGAAATAATAATGGCTAAGACCCCACGCAGTCGCAATGCAGACGATAAAGTCATTCAGGGTAAGGAACTTGATGCTTACATCAAAGCCGAGCTACAAGCCATGGTGCAAGAGGGACTGGAAAAATCCCCAATTCAGCCATCCACGTTACATGCCCGTCTTAAAGCCAAAGGAATAGTTAAAGGTGGCATTAGTACCCTCACCTCTCGAAAAATTATCATCAATAATTACAGGCTTCGCCAGCATAACAACTATGAAGATGGTAAACGAGAGTTGACAACAGATGAAAAGGCTAAATTGGCTATGGGGCGAACCGGCGCTGCTTATATAAGTAAGGCAAATCGTCTTGATGCTGAAATTATAGCATTGAAAGCTAAATATGAACGAAATGTACTGGCGCTCGCCGACATCATTGAGTATATCGACAACGCAACTCCTATCAAAGTTGAGGACATGCTTGCAGACGATCTCATTCGAGAACTTGCTGAGCGCAAAAGAAATTCAAGAATGAGCTAATGAGTAAACGCCCTACTCTATTCGTAAAATTAGCGCGCTAATTATCAATACTCCCTCTTCTATGTCCTTTATGTCGAAGGGAGTCTTCCATTCTAATGGCGATTTGGCTCTTTACACCAGTTTAATGCTGCACTTTATTACCTTCTAAAAGATCAATAGCCTTTTGTAGAACATCAGTTGTTACCACCATGTTTTACACCTGAAGACGTTTTGAGTGCTTCGATAAGGTTACTTCGCTCTTCCTCTGTCATTCGGGAGATGAGTAATGCAAGTTCTGCTGTTGTCTGATCATCACAAAAAAAATAGTTCAACGGTACGTTTAACTCTGCCGCCATTCGTCGAAGCGTATCAATATCGGGGACATGGCGTCCTTTCTCATAATGATTCATACGACTGCTAGCCGATGCGGGATCAAAGCCAACAAGGAGACCCAGAGAGCGCTGTGATAAACCCGCCCTGCATCTCGCTTCCTTAAGTCGTTCTGGTATTGGATTTTTTTCAGACACTGATTCATCTTCATTGGCCTCGAATGCTTAGATTGTCTAAGTATCTGTCATTGTTGTATACTTAGCAATCCTAAGTTAACAGCCTTGTTTTGTCATATGAATAGTCGAGTAACCAACCCTGAGTCGTACATATTTTCTGCAATCATCTTAATTGGCAAAGATAACTTCACCAGTAACGAAGTAGCAAAAATTCTTATCGAGCGATTTTCACTTCCGAAAAATTATTTAAAGGCAAAAGCTTTTGCTTATAACCAAATTCAATCCCTGGTTAGAAAAGGATTATTAAACAAAGTAAGAAAAACAGGCGTGTATCAATATTTATACTCAGTCACATCAGAATTTAATATCGCAACAGAATGCGTGGAATTAATTGAGGCAACCCCAAAGTCTTCCTGTCAACTTGTTTCAAGTGCTACCAACCATGAACACAGAAATGTAAATATCCAAATAAAGTCTCTTATTGAAAAATACAGCAGTGAGTTGGCGAAAGTATCAGGAGCAAAGGAGATTTATGAAGAATTGATAGTTGCTGTGCCGAGCAGGGAAAATGAATTCAGGAAGCTTTCTCTTGAACAAGAGAAAAAACACATCAAGATAAATGAAAAAATAAATACATTAATTGGAATTATTAATCAATCTCTTGCAGTAACGCAATGAATTTTAACAAGTATTTGAAGATAAATGGAGTCATGAAAAAGAGAGGGCAAAGCCGAGCCCGCCCTCTCCCTTCATGCACTGACAAGCCTCATTAAAATGAGATTAACAGCGACACCCCTATATGCTAGACGTATATAAATATAATGTCAGCCAGTCCCGGATGCAACTCCTTAATGAAGTTCAGTACTCTCTGTTTATTAGTTACCGAAATGATAGTTGGTTATAGGTTTGTAAAATTCCGCTCGGGATGAAGCAAAGCAAACATTCGGTAAAGGGCTTTTTTATTATCGGTGACCCGTCCTGAATAACTACATATCAGCCAACAGCATCCCGGCTATCCCGTCCAGGCGTTTTTTTACCTTTTCCCAACCCGGCATAACCTGCCCCATCAGCCGGTAAAATTTCTCGCTGTGATTGTGCTCAGCGACATGGCATAACTCATGGAGCAATACATAGTCGATGCATTCCGAGGAAGCCTTTACCAGCCACGGGTTAAGTGTCAGGCAGCCTTTTGCAGAACAGTTTCCCCATTGCGTCTGCATGGCTCGTAAACGTATCGGAGGACGCTCACTTACCCATAAGGTTTGCGGTATCAGTAAATCCAGTCTGCGTTGAAACACATCTCTGGCGCGTTCCCGATACCACTCAACCAGCACCGCCTTAACGCGTTCAGCGGATTTGTGTCTGACGGTGACTTCCAGACGGCCCCGCAACATTTTCACTTTTTGCGTAACAGCAGCATCTTCTGTTACTTTCAACTGGTATTGTTTGCCAAGATAGTAATGGCTTTCGCCACTCACATACTGACGCGGAACGATATGCGTTTGTTGCTCCCTGAAGTCGCGTAGTTGCTGGTATATCCAGCGCCCTCGCTTTTTCAGCGCAGATATCACATCCAGCTCCGGCGTTCCGGGTGGTACAGATGCGACTACCCGGCAGTCCGGATGAACCTTGATAAGTATCCTGCCTTTAACAACCTGCCGTGGTACACACTGAACCACGATGGTTTCATCACCATAAACAAAACGTACAGCATTCATAGATAGTGACTTTTTCTCACTCATGATTTCATCAAACCAACGCGCAGGATCTGTATGATGGTTTCAACGATACGGTTTACCTGGTTCATTCCAGCACCGATCTCTCGACAGGCAGTAAACAGTCGCGGCAACAGGCTTGTCTTAACGGCTTTCTCGATATCCTGAGGATTGAGGGAATTTTCCGCAACCGCTTTGACAATAATAGTGTCCACTTCGAAAGCCAGCTTCGTCCATTTATGCTGAACCTGATCATCGTTTACCGCGAAAACCTCAGGTAGCTCTTTTTTAAATACTCCGTAGTATGCTTGCGCATGTTTGTTTACGGCCAGCGCATCCGGGATGTCGCTGAGTTTGCGGGCTTCCACCTGCGCCTCAAACTCGCGGAAAAGGAGATATTGCTTCAGCGGATGGTCGAACAGTTTTTCAGTCTCTTCAATAACCATACGCAGGAGTTTTGAGAATGCCTCCTGAGCATAGGGATCGTCGCACAGTTCATGTTCAATCATCTTCGTGACGCGGGTTTTAATGATGTCGGTCTCATTGCGGGTTTTGTTGTTATCCCACTCTTCCGGCTTTTCAGTTTTACCCATCTTGCCCACTTCATATACGCCATCCGGTTCACGAACCGCGACACCAGTAACATGCTTATTCAGCAGTTTTTTCACCTGTTCAGCGTAGTCGTCATAATTGACCTGCTCACCACTGACCTGCATCGCCCACTGGCGCAGGCTGGACATCTGTTTTACGGTTTCTTTATAGATATTTCGGTCTTGTTCCGTAAAGCTCTTGTCGGTGAAGAAGGTGGCGGACTGCAGCGCTACTTTCAGGCATCCGGCAAAGGCCGTTAACACCTCGAAGAAATCATCACGGGTTTTCTGATGGATATCGACCATCTCTCCGTCACGTTCTTCCATTTTAGGCACCAGAACTGCAGTAAGCGTCGTCTGAGTACCGTCTGGTCCCGAATCCAGGATCCTGTAACTTAA
>ENA-UOZR01000480-UOZR01000480.1-food-metagenome-genome-assembly--contig:-NODE-480-length-14901-cov-5.191701_pt1 | contig 14901 bp, 11 predicted proteins | sample MGYA00249873_ERZ772733 | MGnify/ENA primary metagenome ERZ772733 (study PRJEB29005, sample SAMN08379462) | food metagenome | isolation source: cheese - non spiked | study: EMG produced TPA metagenomics... | reverse complement strand
TACGAAAAGCGATTTCCTCTGGGAAAGAAACCTTTAGTCCCTGTCGCTCCTCTATCGTTGCGATAAAATTACTCGCCTCAATCATACTTTGGTGTGTTCCGGTGTCCAGCCAGGCGTATCCTCGTCTCATCATTGCGACAGACAATCTGCCCTCTTGCATATAAAGACGGTTGATATCGGTGATTTCCAATTCACCCCTATCCGATGGGCTCAAACTTTTAGCCATCTCAATGACATCATTGTCATAAAAATAAAGACCGGTTATGGCGTAATTACTTTTGGGTTGTTGAGGTTTCTCCTCAAGACCAATTACGGTCCCTTCTTTGTCAAATTCAACAACACCATAACGCTCCGGATCGCTGACATGATAGGCAAAAACGGTCGCCCCTTCTTCCTGACTTGCAGCCCCTTCAAGCAGTCGCGGAAGGTCATGTCCATAGAAAATGTTATCCCCTAACACCAGTGCACAGTTGTCGTTTCCGATAAACTCTTCGCCAAGGATAAAGGCCTGAGCAAGCCCGTCGGGGCTCGGTTGCACTTTATACTGCAGACGCAGCCCCCACTGGCTACCATCACCCAGCAGTTGCTCAAAACGCGGCGTATCCTGTGGCGTGCTGATAATAAGGATGTCCCTAATGCCAGCAAGCATCAGTGTTGATAGCGGATAATAGATCATCGGCTTATCGTAAATCGGCAACAATTGTTTACTTACCGCCATCGTGACGGGGTAAAGACGTGTGCCAGATCCGCCAGCTAAAATGATACCTTTACGCTTAATCATTACTTACGTTCCCCATAATTCTGATCAATCCAGCTTTTATAGGCGCCACTTTTAACATTAGAAACCCATTTCTGATTGTTCAAATACCACTCAACGGTTTTGCGAATACCACTTTCAAAGGTTTCAAGCGGTTTCCAGCCCAGTTCGGCACTGATTTTGTGAGCGTCGATCGCGTAACGGCGGTCGTGCCCTGGACGGTCAGTAACATAAGTAATTTGTTCCCGATAGGATCGTTCCTTGGGCACGATTTCATCCAGCAGATCGCATATGGTGTGTACAACCTCGATATTTTTCTTCTCGTTGTACCCTCCAATATTATACGTTTGCCCCACGACACCCGTTGTCAGAACGGTATAAAGTGCACGCGCATGATCTTCCACGTATAACCAGTCGCGGATCTGATCGCCCTTACCGTAAATGGGTAAGGGTTTACTTTCCAGAGCATTCAGGATGACAAGTGGAATGAGTTTTTCCGGAAAATGGTAAGGCCCATAGTTATTGGAACAGTTTGTCACAATTCCCGGCAGGCCGTAGGTACGTATCCACGCGCGCACTAAATGATCGCTGGAAGCTTTTGATGCTGAGTAAGGGCTACTTGGTGCATATGCCGTTTTTTCAGTAAAGAGTGGCAACGGAGTAGCTTCATGATATTCGTCCGGATGAGGCAAATCACCATAGACTTCATCAGTTGAAATGTGATGAAAACGAAATGCAGATCTTGCTGCTCCGTTCAGTGACGACCAGTAAGAACGGCTGACCTCTAACAAAACATAGGTGCCAACAATATTGGTTTCAATGAATTCAGCCGGTCCAGTAATAGAACGGTCAACATGGCTTTCAGCCGCCAAATGCATCACCGCGTCAGGCTGATGAGTGGCAAATATACGTTCTATGGCATTTTTATCGCATATATCAGCATGCTCAAAAACGTAACGTTCACTATCACTTACTTCACGCAAGGATTCCAGGTTACCGGCATAGGTTAATTTATCAACGTTAACAACGCTATCCTGAGTATTGCTAATAATATGTCGTATAACCGCGGAGCCAATAAACCCGGCACCGCCAGTAACTAGAATTTTCACGCAGTCTATTCCGTTAAAGTGAGTTGAGTGGATTTTACAAGATAAAAAAGCCCGGTATCGCTACCGGGCTTTATGGAATGGCAGAATCAGATTAATCCAACCATTCTGTGTGGAACACGCCTTCTTTATCAGTGCGCTTGTAGGTATGCGCGCCAAAATAGTCGCGCTGCGCCTGAATCAGGTTCGCAGGCAGAACGGCAGCGCGGTAGCTGTCGTAGTACGCCACTGCTGCGGAGAAGGTTGGTACTGGAATACCGTTCTGAACGGCATAAGCAACCACATCGCGCAGCGCCTGCTGGTATTCGTCGGCAATCTTCTTGAAGTAGGGCGCCAGCAGAAGGTTAGCAATACCCGCGTTTTCCGCATAAGCATCGGTGATTTTCTGCAGAAATTGTGCACGAATGATGCAACCTGCGCGGAAGATCTTCGCGATTTCGCCGTAGTTCAGATCCCAGTTGTTCTCGTCTGACGCGGCACGCAGCTGAGAGAAGCCCTGCGCGTAGGAGACGATTTTGCCCAGGTACAGAGCGCGGCGAACTTTCTCGACGAATTCAGCTTTGTCACCGGCTGGTTTAGCCTGTGGGCCAGACAGCACTTTGGATGCCGCAACACGCTGCTCTTTCAGAGAAGAGATATAACGCGCAAAGACGGATTCGGTGATCAGAGACAGCGGTTCACCCAGATCCAGAGAGCTCTGGCTGGTCCATTTACCGGTGCCTTTGTTCGCTGCTTCATCCAGGATCACATCAACCAGGTATTTACCCTCTTCATCTTTCTTGGTGAAGATATCTTTGGTGATGTCAATCAGGTAGCTGTTCAGTTCGCCTTTGTTCCACTCGGTAAAGGTTTCAGCCAGCTCTTCGTTAGAGAGGTTCAGGCCGCCTTTCAGCAGGGAGTAAGCTTCTGCGATGAGCTGCATGTCGCCGTATTCGATGCCATTGTGAACCATCTTCACGTAATGGCCTGCACCGTCTGGACCAATATAGGTCACACACGGCTCGCCATCTTCCGCAACAGCAGCGATTTTGGTCAAGATTGGCGCAACCAGTTCGTATGCCTCTTTCTGACCACCAGGCATGATAGATGGGCCTTTCAGTGCGCCCTCTTCACCACCGGAAACACCGGTACCGATGAAGTTGAAACCTTCAGCAGAAAGCTCACGGTTACGACGAATAGTGTCCTGGAAGAAGGTGTTACCGCCATCAATGATGATGTCGCCTTTTTCGAGGTAAGGTTTCAGAGAGTCGATAGCAGCATCGGTACCTGCGCCCGCTTTCACCATTAACAGGATACGACGAGGCGTTTCCAGAGACTCAACGAACTCTTTAACCGTATAGAAAGGAACCAGCTTCTTGCCTGGATTCTCAGCGATGACTTCTTCAGTCTTATCACGGGAGCGGTTGAAAACGGAGACGGTATAACCACGGCTTTCGATGTTGAGCGCCAGGTTGCGCCCCATCACTGCCATACCGACAACGCCGATCTGTTGTTTGGACATTACATACTCCTGTCAGGTGTGGATACCCCGCCGTAAAGATAGCGGCGGGTAAAGTGAATAACATGTTAACTCAGGTTTAAGGCGAGAAGGTAGCAATAGATGTGCTCTTCAGACTCAACTTAAAGGGCATTAAATAGCAGTCTGTGCTGCATTAATATGCGCCATCGCGGTGGAGAACTACCTTTACAGTTTTAAAGAGAATGGCAATGTCATTCCACAGCGACCAGTTTTTAACATACCAGGAATCAAAGTAAACGCGCGTGTCATAATCAACGTCATTACGCCCGCTTACCTGCCACAGCCCCGTCATCCCAGGTTTTGCCATCAGATAATAGTCCACATTATCATCATAGCGAGGCAACTCTTCCGAGATGATTGGTCTCGGGCCAACCAGACTCATCTGTCCTTTTAGTACATTAAATAACTGAGGAAGTTCATCAAGACTGGTCTTACGAATAAAGCGACCTACGGGCGTGATTCGAGGATCATTTTTGAGTTTAAAATCGCGTTCCCATTCTTCACGAGCCTTAGAGTCAGAATCAAGAAGTTGCTGCAATACTTCCTGTGAATTCATCACCATAGAGCGGAATTTATAGCAGGGGAAAAGTTTGCCATGCCTTCCAACGCGCATATGCCCATAGATTGCTGGTCCACCGTCGCGAGTGACTTTGTACCAGAGATAAATAAGCAGTGGCGACGATATGAGGATGATAAGTAAGGAACAAACAATATCGAAAGTGCGCTTTAGGAAGCGCGAGGTTCGCTTTGCAAGATTATTATGTATCCGTAACAGCATTACTTCGTGGCTGAAGATGAATGACATATCGGTGTTATAAAGCGGTAAGCCGCGTAGCGAAGGAATAACCGTTACGGAACGACAGTCTTTTTTAGACAATTCACGTAGCCAGTTCATCGTTTTATCACTATTTTCCATTTCAAAGGCAACAATGAAATGGATATCCCCGGTTTTCTTCATTTCCCAAAGAATATTGGGATTATGCAGAACAGGGAGCCCCTGAAGCATCGTTTCTGAAGACTCTTCATCATAAAATGCAACGACATCAAAGCCTAACATCTCTTCACTTTGTAAGGCGAAATAAGCCTCAACAGCATTACTTCCGCTTCCTATGATGACAGTTTTTTTCTTCCAAATACCAAGTCGATTCAGAAGCTGTTTGGTCATTGCTCTGAAAAATGGAAGCAAGATTAACGCGAAGGTCCAGCAAAAGACCCACACATACCGAGAAAATTGCCATTTAGAAAAGGCCACAAGGGCCAGATCAAATACGGCAAAAATAACGATTGTTCGGATGATTTCCTTCAACTCAAACCAAAATGGTTTGCGATAAGAATAATGACGTAACCGAATCCAGAACCATCCCACGCAGATCACGCTCAAAACGACATGAGAGATGATACGCATCTCCAACTGATTATCCGGTATAAACCGATACAGATCGTTAAAGATCCAGTATACACAACCTATGGAAAGCGCAAGTGAGATATTAAAAAAAATAAAATCCGAGGCTGCCAGAAAAATCTTACATAGCAACGGGTTATATTTATTCAAAAAATTATCCGTATCCATGACAACACCTGAGATTAGCGAGGATTTATATTAAATACAGGCATTGGCTCCTGATTTTTTTGGCATTCGAGATATTTTTTGGCGACGTCAATGGCTTCGCGGATAGTAACGTCCATATCCAAATAGCGATATGTGCCAAGGCGACCAACAAAGGTAGTGTTTTTGAGCGCCTGTGCTTTATCCAGGTAGCGGTTAAGTAACTCTTTTTCCTTTACCATACGAATTGGGTAATAAGGGACGTCTTTTTCAGTACACAAACGGCTGAACTCGCGGTAGCACGTCGTATTTTCGTGTGATTCCCAAGGAGAAAAATGCTTATGTTCGGTGATTCGAGTGTAAGGGACGTCTTCCTCACAATAATTGATAACAGCCGTCCCTTGATAGTCGCCTTCAGCAGAAAACTTTTCGAAATCTAGCGTACGATACCCGAGACGCCCTTCGCTAAAGTTAAAGTAACCATCAAGCGCACCTGACCAAAATACATGCTGGAAGGCATCACCTTCATCCGCAGAAAACTCAGTATCTGTTCTCACTTCGATCAACTCATGATCGAGAATCTTTGCAACCATATCGGTATAGCCTTCTTTAGGCATGCCCTGATACTTGTGGTTGAAGTAATTATCATTGTAGTTAAATCGTAACGGGAGACGTTTCAAAATACTTGCCGGCAATTCTGTCGGTTCAACGCCCCATTGCTTACGCGTATAACCCCGGAAAAACGCTTCATAAAGCTCACGACCAATCATGCTGATTGCCTGCTCTTCGAAGTTCTGTGGTTCGACAATAGATTTATCTGCTTTAGATTCGATGAAGGCGCGAGCTTCATCAGGGCGCAGCGTTTTATTGAAAAACTGGTTAATCGTGTGAAGATTAACAGGCAACAGATAGACGTTGCCTTTGTAGATAGCCTTTACGCGGTTTGTATAAGGCATAAATTCTGAATAATCATTTACGAAATCCCAGACTTCTTTATCATCCGTATGGAAGATATGGGGTCCGTACACATGTAACATAACATTAGTCTGCGGATCACGTTCAGAATGGCAATTACCTGCAATATGAGAACGCTTATCAAAAACAACGGATGATGTTCCTTGCTCTGCTAACAGCCTGGCAATAACAGCCCCAGAGATTCCTGCACCAACAATAGCAACTGTCATTTTGTTCCCCAAAAATGTCTTTTTAATAATCCAATACCCTTCAGAAGCAAGTTCTCACCATCAATATTGACTACTGGCATATATTTGATGATCAGCCGACCGCGCTGATGATGAAGCCATACATTGAAAAGTCTTTCTGCCATAAAACCAAATACGCGTTTTTGGTACGCATCATAATTCTTATAATCAATTTTTTGTTCAAGCGCGAATAACAGTGGGAAGAGCCAAGAAAAATATTGATCTATGAGAGATTTTTTACAGACGAACATATTGTACAAGCTGATCTTAGTGCCACCCATAACGTGGTCAAAATCTGTGAGATAATCAGGTTGCTGCCGCGCAACTTCATCTCGCAGTAGAGTGTAGTCCGATTCATGATGAGCGTGAACATAATGGCTTCTAATGGTCGTGATATAATAGTTACGTGGTTTAGCAACCAGGATATCAGCGTTTTCCAGAAGATTCATCATCTCTTTAGGTGAGGCAATGCGCTTACCCTTAACCATCAGATTACTAGCAGAGGAGGCAAAATATCGACGGTAGTGCGCGAGCCCTACAATATCTTCCTGAGAGTTCTTCCAAATCCAGTACGCTGCGGTGAGTTCGCAGAAGAACGAATTTAGATGGGCGATGTTGTCGCCAGCACAATCTTGCTCGTAATTCGAAGAAATTCCATCACTCAACATGCCAACTTTAAGAGGTACATATTCTTGAGTAGTTGGAAATTCATAAGGCTTATGAGACACCACAAATACTTTCATTTATTACCTTTGACATAATCACTATCAGGCACGACACAACAACTTGTCGTTTTACCAATTTATTTACTAATAAATTTGTATAGTATCTTGAAACAGAAAAAACCGATCTTATTCATTTTTAATAGTGCAAAGCAAATTTTATCTGGGCAGCTAGCATCGCATTGCAATATTGTGGAAAGGGGATAACGATTGAATTTTGTATAAATTATCCTTTGACTTTCCCTTAATATATGGGACGACTTATTAATTTCAGATATTTTATATAAAGTAATCAAAGCACTTCTTGACAAATGAGCAACGCAAGAATAAAGATTGGGTCGATATTGTTTGAATTCATTAACCCTTTCTTCAAGAAGTGAAAGCGCAGAAACCAATTCCATATTTTGTAAAACATTAAAATTCGTCAATGAATCTTTTCTTACGCGGTAATAGTAAAGAACCTCATTAATTTTTAAAACGTTTACAGCCTTGGCATTCAGCAAAGGTATTGTTACCGAATCCTCATAGATTATACCCTCTGGAAAAAGATTATTATTATAAAAATCTCGCCGCACAACTCTAATCCAGGGGTAATTATGCATTGCAGAGAGATTTTTTTTCGGCACAGATTCTAATAAAGAGTGATTAAAGTCGTGATTTGAATTTTTAGGTTTCTTGCCATCATGGAATTTCTCATAGTTGTAAATAATTGTATCAACATCATTGAATTTCTTAATTGATTCTTCCAAATATTTAAAAAAAACTGGTGATAGTAAATCATCTGGGTCTAGACATGAAATAAATTTACCAGTAGCATGGCTAATACCATAATTCCTTGCAGTTGATACTCCACCATTCTCTTTATGTAAAACTATCACTCTTTGGTCAGCTACTGCAAACTGCTGAAGTATCTCAGCTGAGGAATCAGTAGAACCATCGTCAATGAAAATTATTTCACAAGATAATGTGCATGATCTAAAAGGTGAAAAAAAGTCTCTAAGATAAGCAGATACATTATAGACAGGTATGATAAAAGAAACATCAGACATTGGTTCTATAAACCCTGTTTTTTGAATGAGCAACCAAGGCGAATACTAAAGGCAGCAGTAAAAGAATAATTTTCCATTCAAACAAAAGATATACTCTGCCCATTAATATGAACTGAATAGCAATGTTAAACACTTTCATTGCTATAAACAGCAATATATAGTCTTTATTCCTTAAAGTATATGCTGTAAACCAAAATGCCAATGACAGGAAAAAGGCCAATATTGCGCATACCAGTAGTGACAAAACTGGTCCAAAGAATAGCAAGATATTCGCAGGGAATGCCATAGTCAAAGCAATTCCCGCCTCTTGATAAACATTGAATAATTGTTGAGGCATAACTAACCCCATCAGATATGACATTCCTGTATTTTCAGGCTGAACTCCGATGCCAAAAAAGTTACCAAAAATATTCGACATATCAATTTCCGCAGAGTTCGCAGTATTTGTCAGAGACCACCAAAGTTGGCTTTGAGCAGCAATACGTGTTTTCAGGGATTCAAATGCGAGCGAACTATCGCCTGAAAGAGAGAAATAGCTAGTCCAAACTAAAGCAACAAAAGCCCCCCCCAGAACTGAGAATAATAATATATTTTTCAATGAAAATAATTTCTTGCTAATTTTTTTGTTCGAGGCAATAAGGAAACATACGCTAAAAAAAAGTAGCATCTGGAAAATTCCCGTGAATTTTTCTCCAACAAGAACTTGCGAGATAATGCCAAGAAGGAACACTCCAAGAATAAATTTACTTTTAGCTTTGGCATATATACAACCAAGAATAAATACTGATTGCTCCACAAACAATCGTACAAGATTGCCCCAAGAAGGAGCAACATTATTCCAGTAATAAAACCTATCCTGACCGTAGTCGTTTGGTCTACCAAACTTAATAAAGAAAAATATCACAACTAAGGTAGCAAAAAGCACAAAGACTGGATATATTTTTTCTATAATAGAATTGACAACATATGAAGTATTTAAATTAACTACTATGCGTTCGTTCATGAAAACAAAGAAATTAGAGGCTATCAAAAAGGTTATTGTCGCCAAGCTAACATTTATAGCTGTTGCCCCATTTAGCGTAGATATTTCTCCGAGTTCAGGTAAAAACACACTTGTTTCAAGAATCAAGCCACTTATTGCTGTTGTTAATACTGACCACAAAAAAAAGCTGCTAATAATAAAAAAATCTTCTTTTTTAATTAAAAAGAAAAAAAGCACAGCCATATAGCCCAGTACGATGACTAGGTTAAATATATCCGAACCATGTAAGATATAGCTTATTAAGAAAAGAGATATCCAGCACCACAACATTAGCATTTAGTGGTCCTTTAATGTGCGAATTATTTGAGAGCTAACCTTATCAACAAATTCAGCCCCTGGAGAATTCGTATAATTTATAGTTAGCGGAAAACAAAGAGAGTCATAAGCACCGACAAATCTAATGTTGTATTCGTTATAATCCGCAGACTGGTTCTGCTCAATATGTTGAATAGCATTTAAGATATCACCGTAGCCTTTACATTGATGCACCAGAGGGTGTCTCATGTAAAATACGTCACCAAAAACGACAACTGGTTTATTCATTAATACGGCTTCATAACCCACCGTACTGGTTAATGTGAATACACCTAATGCTTCTTTTATCAATTCTTTAGAGTTCAGTTTCGGATTAGCAAGTTTAACGTTTGGAAGCTTCAGGATTTTTTTATAGAACTCAAACCCTTCATATCCTGTTGCTGATATATGATCTTTTACCACCAAAAACGTTCCATGCGGTAGACTAAAAGCTAAATTACGAATAAGGTTATACTCATCATAAAATTTAGCAAGAATAGATGTAGATGATTCTGGATGGTAATGCAATGGATACAGATAAAAGGGTTGCGATGTAAGATCTTCATTGAATAAATTTTTTATCTTTTTCACGCAAAACCAACGTTTCACCTCTCTGGAATTCATGTGAAAACTTTTCAGTAATGGGTTTCCCACCTGGAACAAAACATTCTTGCCGACAATGGTTTGCCTTATAGTTTCGCTTATAAAAGTAAGGTCCCGTTTCTTTAAAATTTTGCTCATAAAATTAACGGATGAGAGGCCGTTATTTTTCATATAATCAGGTTGGATATACTGAATATTAGCAATATATTTACTAATTTCTACACGCTTCTCTTCACTGAGTTCAGGCATTGTATCAATCATATTAAATATTGCTTGAGATAAGCTGTCGTCCAAAGATGAAAATAAAGACTTGCCAGGCAAACGACTCGCTGTTAAACCTAAATATTTAACACCGTATTTTTCAGCAACTTGATTTGCAGTATATGCCAATCCGTTTGAAACATTTTCATAAAAAATAAAATCAAACTTTTGTCTGCTGAAAATATTTTCAAAAAAAGAATATAAGTTCTTAGAAACGTGCCCCCAAAAATTGCTGCCAGCAGAATAAACAGAGTGGTAATAGTTATCACGGTCATAATCAGAATATATATTCCACTTATCATACTGACTCAGCAATACAGTATCTTTATCTATTTCAGTATATTCTTCGAAACAAATGATTTCACATTTAACTTCATGAAGCTTATACTTTCTTATGGAAAAATAACTATCGGTAATTATGGTAACATCGACATTTCTATTTATTAATTCTATCGCTAATCTTTTAAACACCGGAGAGAATATTGCATTATTAATTAAGATGATGCCCTTCACCATTGAACTCCTTCACAAATATAATATATTTAACCATTAAGATAAATAAATTAGAACCAATCAAGGCTATTAATATCGCAAGCATACCACTATCAGGTAGTACTTTTACACCGGAGAAGGAAATAATTATAAATAATAGCAATGCGATCGCATTGATACAAATAATTGAAGTGTCTTTCTTCTTGGAGTATAAAACATAGTGATAAGGCAATGACATATTTAAAAAAGATGTTGCAATAACTATTAAAATATACCACATAAAATGATTTGTATATTCAACTTTACCTGTCAACTTAATCATTATATAACAGGCTGGAATGGACAGCATGAAAAGCCCAAAATTATAAAAGAGAATTTTCTTTTTGAATGTTACAAAAGTTTTTTTTGTTTCCACTACATTATTAACTTGAATTGCTTTAACGAGTGAAGGATAGTATCTTGTCACGACCAATACATCAATAACTGCTTGAACGGCAGCTGCTACCCCAAAAAAGAATACATATACACCTAATTTTGGTGATGAAATAAAATGAACTGCAATAACTTTATCTATGTAGTTAATTACTCGAAGACACAGCGTCCCGAGAAAAAAAAGGAATGAAGTTTTGATCCCTCGTTTTAACCATTCGATATTAAACTTGAAATCAGAAATTGAAATCGATTCGAATCTAACAATAAAGATTACACCTACAACTACAGATATTGCTGAAGAAACTAGCCATATATAAAATATTTGTTCTAAGTTAATAAAATGGAAATACAATAATGGCACACATAAATAACACCATACACCTGAGCGAATGAACAATATAAAGTTTGCAATCGTAATTTTTTCTTTAATAATTAATAAACGATAACACTCTTGTGACAGATGTTCCGTGATCGTTAAGACAAATAGCAATCCACCGACCCCTGTGATTGCTGATAATGTTAATAATCCCGGCCAAACAACAGCAAGCAGTAAATAACTAAAAAGAAAGAAAACAACCTGATTAAAAAGTATTTCTCCTGTCTTTTTCGTTACTTTAGGATCTAATATTTCTCTAGTTGAAAAAATATAGAAATCCAAACCAACAAAATAAAGTGACATGACTATTATACTAACATACAAACCATAATTACCAACGTCTTTAACTGTTAAGAATCTTGCGATAGCCATCATTAACAAAAATTTGCCACCAAGCGCAGCTATTCTTAATGACAAATCAAATAAATATGTTGGAACTTTTATTTTTAGCAACATTACACTATCCTAAGAACTCTTAGCCGTCCCTGGCTAATATTTTAATTAAAATGTTCTTTCTGAAGTGGAGTGCCTTTAACAAGATTCCGTGTAGCAACTTTACCAATTACTTCATGATAATTTTTAGGAGCAAGTCCATAACCAGGGCGAATGCTTTTGACATTTTCAGCCGTTAGCTTTTCACCCTTTTTAACATCATTAACAATATAGAGTGAACGACGGAACTTAACATTTCCTTTTTCACTTTCTTTGCGCTCATAATTTACATGGCCTTTCGCTTTCCACGCTGTTTTTGCGTCCCTACATAAGGCAATTAACTCAGCGGGTTCAAGCGAGAAACTGTCATCTGGCCCCCCACCATTTCGATCCAGCGTAACGTGTTTTTCAATGACGTTAGCGCCGAGCACAACTGAAGCGACTGCAGTCGTATTATCAATTGTATGATCGGATAATCCGGTAATGACCCCAAAACGCTCAGCCATATCAGGAATAGTCGCCAAATTATAATCTTCAGCTGGTGCCGGGTAACCACTTACGCAATGTAAAACGATAAGTTCTTTACAACCACCTTCACGTGCAGCCGTAATAGCTTCCTGAATCTCCTGCTCGTTAGCCATACCCGTTGAAATGATCATCGGCTTACCTGTTTTTGCGACATACTTTATGAGCGGCAGATCGATGGCTTCAAAGGAGGCTATTTTATATGCAGGCGCGCCCAAATTCTCGAGCAGATCGACGGCGGTAAAATCAAATGGACTGCTGAAAATTGTTATGCCCAGTTCTTTAGCTTTCTCGAACAGTGGCTTATGCCATTCCCATGGCATTTGTGCCCCTTTATATAAATTAAAAAGCGTTTGCCCATCCCACAAGCCACCATGAATCTGAAAATCTTCAGTATCACAATCAATGGTGATGGTATCAGCACGGTATGTTTGTAATTTTATGGCATCCGCACCTGCAGCTTTCGCTTCTTCCATAATCTTAAATGCACGGTTGATGTCGCCATTATGGTTCGCCGAAAGTTCAGCAATAATATAAGGAGGATGATCTTTACCAATTTTACGACCATCAATTGAAATAAATTCGCTCATTGATTTTTCTCGCTGATATATTCGCTGGGTGATAATTTGTAAAATCCAAGACGCTCAAATAACTGATGTGATGTATAATTTTCTGGTAATACCGTTGCAAGTAACACAATACCCTCATGCAGCATTAAAACGCGTTTGATTGATGCACTCGCAACGCCTTTACCTTGACATGCAGATGTCAGGAAAATCGATATTTCATATTTTGCAATGGAATGCTCAACAGGGTCTAATCGAATGACACCACATGATCCATTATTTTCAATGATATAAAAGAACGAATCATCGGCATTTAATTTCCGCTTCATCCATTCAACGTGACTCTCATATGCGGGAATTTCAGGGTTACGCGCGTACTTACGCGTTTGCGGTTCACATTGCAGTTGATAGACAAAATCAATATCGTCGGATGTTGCCAGACGAAGAGTAACATTATTGCCATCTTTAGCTGGCATAATAACTATTTCCTGAATATCCCTGTAAAGCCCTTGTCCATCACATATGTTCATAGCAAGGAGCCGCTGCTCGTGATAATGCGCGAGCAAATCATTGAGTGCGACGTTGAGATCTACTGCGTTAAAATTATCAGCATAGAGTACAATCGCACCAGCGTTAGCCAGGTTGTTTGCAATGGTTTTTTGATTATCCGCGATGGCTACGTTTATCGCAGGTAATCCCATGGCACATCTTTCCCAGGTCGTTCCCCCCATAGCGCCGATTGCGAAATCGTGTTCCATCATCAGTTCTGCCATATTTGACACATTAACGAGAACATCGACGTCATATTTCGATTTATTAGCAAGGGAAATAATTTCGGCACGGTGCGGACAGGCAGCGCCTAATACGACAGTAATTTTTTCTAGGTTTTCAAAAAATGACTGCTCTAAAAACTCCAGCACTTTGCCAGCAACATTATGAGCGTCTACCCCGCCCATGGTTAACAATAGTTTTTTCGGTACGATAATATCCGTTTTACGAGCAATTGATTGATTTCTTAATTTCGAAAACGCAGGATTTAGCAATGCATATTTCGCTCCAGTCAAAATTTTACCTTCTTTTTTATTAAACTGGGCATATTCTTTTGCGCTGCGCTTATAGGTTTGATCAATCAGTAAATCACTACAATGCGGCCGGTTGCAGAGATCATCGATTACCACTAAATGTGCTTCAGGAAAGCGGGCTTTCACTATCGCTTCCCATTCGTGATCAAGGGAGTAGTGATCGACAATAATAATGTCTGGATAAAAACAGTCTTTTATAATTAAATCGATAAATTTCTCAGCATCATCAGCCGGATTTCCATTAAGCCAAGATTTTTCATCCCTAATGTAAGTACTCGACTCGTTTGAAACTGTAATAACTTTGACAGGAAATTTTTCCTGTTTTATTTTTTCCAGAATATTACCAGGATGGTCTTTTGAAATGAAACAGCACCGTGCCCCTGCTTTTTCTAAGCCCCTCGCAAGATTTAGACAACGGATGATGTGGCCAGAACCGATCGAAAGCGATGAGTCAGCCCGCAGAAACACGTTCATTTTTAAACTCCATGGTTTTAAACATCCACTCTGCTATACGCCAGTCTTCTGGAGTATCAATATCCTGGACACGTTCACGCGGAAGTTCAATGGAATAAGAGTCTGCACTAAAAATCGGTTTTTCGTTCAACCAAGCTAATGCTGTGCCCCAATAAAATTGACCAGCATCGTGCCAAGACTCTTCAAGATCTTGGGAGCGAACATGGAACATTTCTGGTGAAAACATGCTTATGCGCTGTTTGTTGCTGACTTTAAGGGCCCGTTGGATAGGATAAGGGAATCTTGTAACCGTAAACGCATAATCGCCTTGCTGTTCACCGAGCGTTGCTAATCCAAGAACAATATCCTCCGCACGAATAAAAGGCGCAGTAGCATAAATACAGCATACAAAATCTAACTCACAACCGTGACTAATGAGCCA
>ENA-UOZR01000467-UOZR01000467.1-food-metagenome-genome-assembly--contig:-NODE-467-length-15400-cov-8.601499_pt1 | contig 15400 bp, 19 predicted proteins | sample MGYA00249873_ERZ772733 | MGnify/ENA primary metagenome ERZ772733 (study PRJEB29005, sample SAMN08379462) | food metagenome | isolation source: cheese - non spiked | study: EMG produced TPA metagenomics... | reverse complement strand
TTCTATACAATTCAGAAATCTTTTATGCATTTACACAAGATATTTTACGCTCTCGTTTGTACTTTTCACACACTTAAACACACCAAGTTATTGTTCCCATGACAATAGCTTGGCGTGTTTTATTGTTTAAAAATGGCAAATAGAAAGTTTAATTTGATCAGTCTTGAAAACTTGAGCTGCTTTGATTTTTCCAGTACTAAGGTGTCCTCTGTAGGCGCAATTTTGTTAGTTGCTCTTTCCCATTTGTTTATGTGGATGGTTTGAATTTACAGGTCTACGCGACTCACACCGTAGAAAGTTATAATCAGAAGCCAACTTCAAAAATCTATCATGGAATAATAGTAGTATTGACAGCCTCATAATATAGTGTAGAATACTATTTATAAGGTTATCAAGACTATATGGAGGGAAAATGAAAAAAATTGGACTATTAGTCGATTCCGCATCAGATATTCCCGCGGAAATAAAAAATCAAGTAAATGTTGAAGTTGTTCCCTTAGTTGTGACAGCAAACAACCACGAGTATCTGGATCGTGTGACTATTCAACCTCAGGAAGTGTATCAACTAATTGAAGATGGTTATATTCCTAAAACAGCTAGTCCAACTCTTGGACTGGTATCACAATATATCAAAAAATTGCAGCAACGAGGTTATAAAAAAATCATTGCTATTACAATCTCCAGCGGCTTATCAGTTACAAATAAGGTTTTTAAAATAGCTTCTGAAAATGTCAATAACGCAATCATAACAGTTATTGATTCAAAAAGTATTGGTATTGGTAGTGGATTGATTGCAGCATACGCAGAAGACTTAATTAATGCTAATTATGATTACCAAGAAATCACTAAGCGAGTTCAACAGTCCGTGCTAAAAAGTAAAGTCTATTTTTATATTGCAACATTAAAATATCTTAGAATTGGCGGTAGGATTGGCAAAGTGGCTGGGATGGTGGGATCAGTTTTAAATATTAAACCAGTCATATCGTGCGACTCAGATGGCATATATTACCCAGTAGCAAAAGCTCGTTCTGAAAAGAAAGCAATTTCAAGGTTATTAAAGCTGGCTATCGAAGATGCTTCAACAAACGAAAGTTTTAGGCTTGCAGTCGTTCAGGGCAATGACAAAGCGATTTCAAGTCATGTACTAACCGAACTTAGAAATAGCTTTCCAAAACATACCATTTATACTGGTGATGTTTCCCCAGCATTATGTGTACACACAGGCCCAGGGCTAATTGGAATTGCAGTTCAGATTGATTAATATTTCTGTGCAAGGAGGATGACTAAGTTGCCTTTCGCTAAAAATAATTTCCCGAGATTACCGTTATGGAGCGAATTACCAAGCTTCAATTTACATTTGGATCAATTATTAGACATCACCAATTCTTTTGTTGAACCCATGATTGAGGAAAAAATTACCAAGACAATGATGCATAATTATTTTAAAGCAGGGATTATTGAGGCTCCAATCAAGAAGAGATATGCACGAAAACATTTGGCAGGAGCAATTGTGGTCGGTGTATTTAAAAATGTATTCTCACTATCAGAAATAGAGCAAGGATTGCGACTAATTCTTGCGGATACTTCACCTGCAGAAGGCTATGATAACTTTGTAAAAATATTTAATAACCAGAGTTCTCAAGAAACAATAAAAATGCCCCCTGTAGCCAATATTAGTTTAGAACCCACATCTACTATGCTTATACAGTATAGTGCGACTCAATCGGTTTTGTTTTGGTTTTTAGCAAGACGTCTTATTCAGAAAAATCAGGATCTATAGGAAAATTATTACGTATTTTTGTATATGATATTTTAGTTATATAATTTATTTTTTTAATGGAGGGATATTTGTGCTAGACAAAGTGGTTTACAAGGAATTATTCAGTAAAGCATTTGACATAACGATTGAAGTAACTTATTGGAATGGGAAAAAAGAAAAATATGGCGCTGGAGTTCCTGAAATTAAGGTACAATTTAAACACGAAATTCCAATTAAATCGCTAACCAGTCAGCCTACCTTGGTTCTAGGTGAGGCTTATATGAATGGTGACATAGAGATTGATGGAAGTATACAAACATTAATCGCATCGGCTTACCGGAAAAAAGACAGTTTTTTAACTCATAATTCATTCTTAAAACACTTACCCAAAATATCGCATTCTGAAAAAAATAGTGAAAAAGATATTCAAAAACATTATGACATAGGTAACGATTTTTATAAGCTATGGTTAGATGACACAATGACCTATTCTTGTGCTTATTTTGAGAAAGAATCCGACACTTTGAAACAAGCACAATTGAACAAGGTCCGGTATATCTTACGTAAGCTAGCCACTAATCCTGGTCGTAAACTATTGGATATTGGTAGTGGATGGGGAACTTTATTATTCATGGCTGCTGAAGAGTTTGGACTAGATGCAACAGGTATTACCTTGAGCCAAGAACAATATAACTATACACAATCACAAATAAAGGAACGACACTTAGAAAATCAGGTCCACGTAATATTGGAAGACTATCGTGAAGTATCTGGTCAATACGATTACGTAACATCTGTGGGCATGTTTGAACATGTTGGTAAAGAAAACTTAGGACTATATTTTAAAAAGGTTCAAGAATTTTTGGCCCCAGGAGGACAAGCATTGATTCACGGCATTACTGGACAACATGAAGGTGCTGGTGTGGATCCATTTATTAATCAATACATCTTTCCAGGAGGATACATTCCCAATGTTGCTGAAAATATTAAGCACATTATGGATGCCCAATTGCAATTTTCAGATATTGAACCCTTACGACGCCATTACCAAAAAACATTGGAAATCTGGTACCAAAACTATCAGAAGGTTCGGAATCAAGTCATCGAAAAATATGGTGAACGTTTTGATCGAATGTGGAGTCTATACTTACAAGCTTGTGCCGCTTCCTTCGAATCAGGCAATATAGATGTTATTCAGTACTTATTAGTGAATGCACCTAGTGGTACAGGATTGCCGATGAAACGCAATTACATTTATAATTAACTATTACTAGGAAAATTATTCAAATAATGTTCAAAAAAGGGCACCTGTTTAAAAAATGAGTTGTAGTAAACTCCATTTTTTAAATCAGGTGCCCTTCCCTAGTATTAACTTATTTAGAGTAGGAAAAACACTTTCGATAGTAGCTACAGTTTAAAGCGGCAATATCAAAATCATTGTGGTAGTGCTCATAACGTCCCGTATTATCAACACATAATCCATAAATTAAGCTATCCAATATGATCTCCTTTATACTTAAAACCAGTTTTGATTACTTCACCGCTTGTAAAGGTTTGAAATGTTCCATCTATCCTTTTAATGGTTATACCACCATTATCTTCAATCTTCTGAGCAACTCCCTGAATAACTTCTGACCCAGTATTTAAAGAAACCACTTTTCCTAAAACAATCGATTTTTTCCGGTACTCCGCCAATAGTTGGGGGTTCGTATAGTCTAAAAATCCGTTTATAATTGCTTGGATTATTTCGGCAATTAATTGATTGCGGTTAACTGAATTGTCATTATCGATAGCTTGGGCTTTGATTGCCAACTCTTTTGGAAACTTGACAGTTGTTAAATTTATTCCCACACCAACAATGAAAGCTGAGGCCGCCCCCAGTTCAAGATCAAAAATGGACTCCGTAATAATTCCGCCCACCTTATGATAATTTAGATAGATGTCATTTACCCATTTAAACTGAAATTCTTTATTTGGATAAAACTTTTCAAGCACATGGGTGATGCTCACGGCAATCCCAGTTGTTAGTAGTCCGGGTTGAATAACAGTTTGTTGTTGGTTAGGCAGAATAATACTGAGATAAAGGCCTGTAGTCGGTGGTGAATAAAAAGAGCGACCTCGTCTTCCATAACCGTTAGTCTGCTTATCGGCAACAAAAACGGTTGGCCTGGTAATACAGTGCTTACTAGAAAATTGCTTTGCTAAATCTTGGGTTGATGTAACTTCTTTAAAGACATGCAGATTATCTGTTAATTGCTTATGGCTGTAAATATTAATTAAGTCGGCTTCTAAATACGGTGCTGTATGAAGCATGTACCCACGTTTCTTACGACTAACAATTGGATAATCTCGTTTGTTTTTTAAATTATTAATAGCCTTCCAGATGGTTTCACGACTGACTTGAAACTTTTTAGCTAGATAGTCACCAGATACCCACGTATCTAAATTAGTCAAAAGTTCTAACACCACTTTTTCTTGGGTTGATTTATTTTTCATCAAACCACCTCCTAATTAAATAGCGATAAACAATAACTAAAATAAGCTTAAATGCATTGCTTTTCTAATACGGCGAACAATAATAACTGCTAAAGCACTTTTAATAAGATCTCCTGGTATAAATGCTAAGTTTGAAATAAGAGCGGCAATCAGCGTAATGTGAGACTGGTAAGAGAGCCATATAGCACCCACCAAATCAATAAAAATCACTCCGGCTAATAATAAAATGAGCAGTTCAAATATCTGGGCCTAGAATAAAAAGTGTACAAGTTAAATAGAGACTCTGATTTAGTATAATTAAGGAAGTAAATTGGAGGATCAAATAATGACGAAGCACAGTTATGACAAGGAATTTAAGGAACAGGCCGTTCAGTATTACTTAGATAACAAGGATCACATGACCATGAATGAAATAAGTAAGAATCTAGGTATTGGGGCTAGTACATTACATAAATGGATTAAGCTGTTTACTGAGACTGGGGAGTTTGGCCGTGGCTCTGGTAATTTTGCCAGCGATAAGGACAAGGAGATTGCACGACTAAAGCGTCAACTTCGTGACGCTGAAGGAGCGATCGAAGTGTTAAAAAAATCAATCGGGATTCTGAGCAAGTAACTACCGAAAAGGTATGTGTGATTATGTTGGAATCTCAAGAAGTGGTTACTATCAACGAGAAAAGCGTCATAATCACCAATCACCGCGAAAGCTTCGGAAGAAGTTTATTCAAGGTGAAATTAAAGCAATTTGGCTCAAAAGCCTTTGTATTTACGGTGCCGGCAAAATCACCCAAGAACTTCGCTCAAAAGGATATAAGATCGCTGAACGAACTGTTGGTAAGTATATGCGTGAACTTGGCATTCACGCCGTTTACCTAACCCCTTGGACGACTACCACTCGCAATTCTAAGTTTGATAAACAGCTAATAAATATTTTAGACGAGCAGTTCAATCCATTGCGACCAAACGCCGTTTGGTGCATTGACACCACTTATATTCCAGTTCATGACGGATTCGTTTATTTAACCAGTATTATGGACTTGTACTCCCGACGGATCATTGGTTGGGACTTATCTGAAACCTTGGAGGTATCGAATGTCATCCCACTTATTGAAAAGACTAAGCACAGTCGCCATATTAGCAAGCCATTAATCATGCACAGTGATCGTGGTAGTCAGTTTACGTCTGAAGCTTACAATCAAGTTACAGCTAACATGACATTAAGCTATTCAAAGAAAGCTTATCCTTGGGATAATGCCTGCATTGAGTCGTTTCATGCCTTGATTAAGCGTGAATGGATAAATCGGTTTAAAATCCATTCATACTCCGAAGCTAAACGACTAGTTTTTCAGTACATTGAAACGTTTTACAACACAGTTAGAATTCACAGTCACTGTGGATTCAAATCACCAAAGCAACTTGAAGATGAGTATCAAACTCAAATTCAAAATTTAGTCGTGGCATAGGACAAAAAAGTCTCTATTTAAATTGTCTATTTTATTGACAGGGGACCAATCCAAGACTTATTGTAAATCTGAAAACGATTAATTAATAGACCAATTAGTAATGGCGTAAATAACCAAGCTATAAGATAGCCGCCAGTTGGTCCAATAAAGACAGCCATACCACCATTACCACCAGAAAGTATGGGCATACCGATGAAGGCTAATAATAAAAATAGACATACTGAGATGGTCCCATACCTAGGTCCCAACAACTCACCACTCATCATCACTCCCATGTTTTGTAAAACGATAGGTACTGGAATAAATCCCAACGAAATACCAGGGAAGAAGCCTAATATAATTAAGATTGCTACCATCATTGCAGATAACGTTAATAATCTTGTGGTGTTACTACGTTTCAATATGATCACTCCAAGTATGGATTTTTCAAAAACAGTGTTATTATAGCTATTAGTAACCCATTAGTCAAATAAAGGGTTACTAAAATTCGAATAATGGAAGGGAGACTGCTAATTTTGATTAGTTTGAAAACAGGCGATCTGTTACTTGTTAAAAAAGCACAAAATAAACTGTCAGAGATGATCATTAGAGGCACAAAACAAACGTTTTTAGATCGACCACTAGCTTATTACCATATCGGGATAGTAGAAAAAGAAGGCACTGACTTTTTTGTTCTCCATGCAACCAAAGACCATGGTTGCATTCGTCAACCGTTAGATCTATTTATTTCCGAAGAAGGATTGATTGACGTTTATCGGAAGAGTAGCCCTTTAATAAATCCCCTCAAAATACTAAAACGAGCCAAGTCCATGTTAGAAGCACCATACAATCCGAGCTTCAGATTAGATCAGCCAGGATATTACTGTTCGGACTACGTGGTTAATGCATTTAAAGATGAAAATATATTTCATCTATCCCCAATGGTATTTGGCCCTAACGGCTCTGTTTTGCCTGAATGGCAACAGTATTATGAAAATTTAGACTTGCCGGTACCTAATGGTCAGTTAGGGAGTAGTCCGAACTCACTAATTAGCCAAGGCCATCTCAAATTTATAGGAGCTATCAACAGCTGACTTTTAATACAGACAATTATTTGGCCATTTAGGTGAACGATTACGTGAGTTTAAAACACGATCTTGCTGGATATCCCATATCCCTGATATTAAAAAGACTACAATCTAGATAGCTGGTTAATACGGCTATCTGGATGTAAATAGTTTGCCTTATAATCTTGGAAAAACTATGTTTTATTTTTATCTCAGTGCTCAATAATCGAGTCTACAAGGTAAATAGGAGAGCGTAAAATATCAACGACATCATAACCGGTTCCCATGATTCCGATATACTTCAATCGTGATGTTTTGCTGCTCCATTTCTTGGGTAGGGTAAAGTCCTCGCCTTGCTTGGGTTTCACAATGTAAAACTTTTGTTTATTTATGACAGTTACTTGTGGTGTTTCTAAGAACACCTCGGCAACTTTTTGCGCTTGCTGTTGGTGATTGATTTGTTGCTTAATGGCTGCACTGCCAGTTAATTGTGTTGGGACATCAGCGATCAATTTCACTACGAACTTCTTAATTTGGCTCAAAAAGTTATCCGGGGTGCGTTCTTCGGTACTGATTTGCTGTAACGCTTGCTCCCATTTAGCCGTCATTTCTGGACTAGTTAGCAAGGGTTCGAGTTCGACCGCTTTACATAATGTTATCCCGGCTTCACTGACGTGCAGCTTATTTTTTTCAGTGACGAGATAGCCGTGTTTTTTTAATATTTCCAGTACATTTGCCCGGGTTGCACTCGTTCCAATGCCTTGCACATCTTTAAGAATCGCTTGGGCTTCTTCATCATCAAGTGTTTTACCGGCCGTCTTCATTGCCGTAATTAAGGTACCTTCGGTAAAGGGCACCGGTGGTGTCGTTTCTTTTTGCGGTGTTTGCAGATTTGCTTGGACTTGATCGCCTTGGTGAACGAGCGGTAGGATGGCTGCCTCTTGCTGGTCGGCTTTGTGATCATCAAATAAAGCTTGCCAACCTTGCTTAGTTGGGACCTTACCGGTTGCTTTAAAATTGGCGTCACCAACTTGGGTAATAATGGTGGTTTCCTCGTACTCGTACGGATCAGCAAACATCGCTAACGTTGTTCTTAAAACTAAGTCATAGACTTGATGCTGTATTTTAGGTAAGGTAGCTAATTGATCTTTAGTCGGGACGACTTTAGTCATAATAATGGCATAGTGTTCTTCAACTTTTTTTCCCATCAACATAGCGTTTGTTCGGAGTGGTATTGGTTAAAGCGACTGGCTTAGAGACCAAACCCAGATACTTCGTCAGATTAGCCACTAAATAATCAAATTCTTCATCAGTGATATAAGCACAATCCGTTCGGGGATAACTCAGCAACTTGGCTTCATATAAACTTTGAATGGCCGCTAAGGTTTGGCTGGCACTGGCGTGATAACGTTTATTCATGGCACTTTGCAGACTGGATAGTGAGAATAGTTGTGGACTAGCACGCTTTTTGTCTTGTTTTTGGACGTCCTTGATTAAACCGGCCTGTAAGCCTTTCTGAACGTGCTTAGCTTGCATAAATGTTATTAGTCCTGCTTCATCTTTAAATCGCTGATAGGGGTCTAATTTTGCGACGAATTTTTGCTGATTAGCAAGAATTTCAGCATTTAGTTCAAAATAGGGTTTCGGCTTAAAGGTTTTGTTTACCTGGTCTCTTTGATAGACCATACTCAAGGCTGGCAGCTATACGTAACTAATCGAGCACGCTCTAATTTTTATCAATATAAAATACATTATGGGCTACCATTCATACCAATTAACCAGTCGCTAATTTTGTGATTACAAGTGCATGCCCCCATCTTCATGCCGGTTCCGGGTTTGGTGTTGCCGCTGCTTTTTCGTCATTTCCCACTCGGTTTCTTTCAGTCCACGTTCTTGCTTTTGCCGTTGGTAATCTTCATCACGAGCATATAGGGCGGTCATGATTGCGTCACTAAAGGCCGTCTTTAAGTAATAGTCTGGACTAATTGGCTTGTAATTTAGCGGTTGATAATGTCCGATATTTTCTTTTCTGTACTGGTCGTCCTTGGCTTGTTGCCCTTTTAACTGCTTTTGGATTTTCTCGATCTGACTGTTCTTAATCGTCGGATCGGCTTTGCATTCGCCAAAAAAGAGTTGTTTAGTGCCATCATGCTTTAAAACCCGTTGTAAGTGATGATTTTCTAACTGATCTAAGCTAAGCTGTCCCGATAAATAAGCTAGTCCTTGTTGATGTTCTTGGGGACTGAACACCTGTGGTGGATTTGCTTGCCACTGTTCAATTGTTTCAGCCTGACATGGCTTTAAAACAGGATCATAGTACATCACGGCTGTATAGGCTTGTTCCTGTTTAATCAATGGCAATCCATCTAAATCGCCTTTGGGAAAGGCCCTTTTCAATACTTCATGGTATTGCGTTTTAATGACTTGCTTAACGGCCATGATTGCCCGTAGGTCTTTGACTGCTCGAGTAATCTTTTGCTGCTCGGTTGGTGAATACTTTTCTAGTAGACCTTGATCAACGTGTTCTAGACTTTCTAAGCTATCATCATGAATCATCAGCGTATATTTAAGCTCGATTTTGACTTCCTTTTCTTGTTGCATTAATAACTTCCAGCCAACGTATGGCCGTTTGGTAAAGGTCAATAATTGTCGGACCAATAAATCATCACGAATATTCATTAAACGTTCGTTTAATTCACTGCCTTTGAAAATCGTTTGTTCACTATTAGTTTCTTTAATCAATTCCCGTCGTTCAGCCGCGGTTGTCTGTTCAAAATCAAGCTCTGGATAAAGTTTTTTAGTCGTGCGATCAACTACTTTATTTAAGAGTTCATCTGCTTTTTTTAGTGAACTTTCTTGTTGGTTAATCGTCAATAATTGCTTAGTGACATCTTCACCAACAGCGTGCTTAATTAAGGTACTGTTTTTCCAATTAAATAGCATGCGCCGCTTATCATCTAAACTTTCCAAACTAATATAAGTTTTCAGTTCGTGGCTTAACTCTTTGACCACTTTTTTCTCGTTAAACGAGAAGTGTTTACTTAGGCTATCCAAGTGGCCTCGATTAACTACTTTCTCCTGCATATTTTTATAGCCAGCTTTGGACTTACGATAGTTCTTAACTTGTTGATTAAATGCCTTTCTTTCATGCCGCTTGCTATTGATCCCCTCATGTTGAGTTGGTGTATCATCTATTCCCTGCTCGATAAATGATTTTTCACTGATCCGATCCGGAATATTTTTTTGCTCTAAAACTTGATTGACACTAGCCGCCCAATTGTGCCGCCATTCAGTAATTTTTTCTTTTTTATCCCAATCAACTAGCCACACCTTTCTTGATCTTGGAAAACGACTATTTCCTGTATAAGTCTTGTTCCCATTTTCATCTAATATATTTTCCCTTTTACTTTTCAATCCCCATGTTCCGTCTGGATTAAATGGACGATTAGTTAGCATAACATGAGCGTGCGGATTATCTGGGTGATCTCTATGAATTGCTACGTCGGCAACCATACCCTCATCAACAAAATTTTCTTGTACATATTTTGTCAATAATTCTTTCTGTTCGTCTTCACTTAATTCAACTGGTAAAGCCACGTTAAACTCTTTTGCATAGCGTGAATTTGCTCGCCGATCTTTTCTTTCGACTTCATTCCATAATTTCTCTCTATCACTCGCCCATTCTGGCGCATTCTTTGGTGTCAAAATAAAGCTTTCTGGCATGACTGACCGAGCATAAAAATAGCTTCGACCTTCTTTTTGATCGAATAACTTTTCACCACTTCTATAACTTGCTCCAGCAATTGCACTTCTTCCTTTTCCAGCACTAATATTTTGAAAACTCATGTGAAAAATTGCCATGTCGGTCACCACCTTTCTTTAGGTTTATGGGTTTGCTTTTGTTGTCGCCAACGGCGACTTCTGATACAAGGGTTTAGCACAATAATACAACCAACTTTAGTTGTTGTGTGTAAGTGCGCATTGACCTCGTTTCACTCGATCTGCTGATTCTTCTGAATTTACTTTTAGTGTATGCCTTCCGCTTCGCTATTTCAAATTTTATACTTTGACTTAACGTTTCTTATATGATATAGTTCCGGTGATTATTTCTAATATGATTGGAGGGATCGTTATGTCTCAAAGTAACTTAGAAAAACAAGAAGCTAAATTAAAAGCCCTTAATCAAAAAATTAAGGACGAAAAAAATAAGATTGAACAACGGCTAGGTAAACAAATCATCAGTCAATCCAATTTAGATTATGCTAATTTGTCTAACGATCAGATTAAGCTTTTAGCCAAGCAATTTTCTGAATTTTTAAAGGTAAAGTCCGTAGATCATTAGCCATACGAGATGGGGAAATTCCATGTCTAATCAATATGAAAAACTAGTCGAGCAGCAAGCGCGTTTAAAACAAAAAATTGAGCGGGAAAATTTTAAATTACGGCAATCTAAATACTATGAAAATCGGCAAGCCCGCAAAGCCCGTTCTCGCCGACTAATTCAAAAAGGGGCTTTATTAGAAAAGTACTTTCAAGCTGATAACCTCTCGGTCGAACAAACCGAAGAACTTTTAAAAACATTCGCTGACTATGTCAACGCCCATAAACCGGATAAATTAAAAAACGATCAACCTAATAACTAGGCCGATCGTTTTTATTTTCAGGATTGTTTTTTGGCTTAACTTCTGGATTGTGTTTAGCAAAGTCTTTTAACTGTTTTTGAATTCTTTGTGTAAGCTCTGCTTTACTTTCTTTGTGCTTCCTTTTACTTGATCGCTGTTGAATTATCTTTTGACCCTTACCTCTTCTTTTTGATTTTAGGTCAAGCGTAAAATCTGAAATTTTATTTTGATCTAGCTTACTTAAATGACCGATTTCTTTAAAGTTTAAACCGGCTTTGGGAAAACGATAAATATTACCAAGATCGACCCAGGAAGGTTTCTTCAACCCAGCGGATTGCCAATCTTGAATCGGATAATATTGTTGCTTGATATAAGCCGACTTCTTTTCATATTGACTAGTAATTTTAAAAGCCTCGACCGTCTGTTCTAATACCCGACGAATTAAAACTGGCCGAGACTTGCCACCGTTAGTTTCTACAAAACTAACGTATAGGCTGACTAAGTCATTAGTCCTCATCTGGATCGTTGAGCCAATCAGCGACCTCTTTAGCGTCTTTGAACTCGGTGACTGGTGTCCCTTCGGTCGCCTTTAAAAAGCGTAAATTAGCTCTTTCTTCTTCGCTTAAAGACGCATTAAAAGGTAAAGCACCATTAGCAACAATCCGCTTGTAAAACATGTTAATGGCCGTGGTTGGATTTAAGCCCAATTCGCTTAAAACTGCTTCGGTATCATCGGCCAAATCTTTATCAATCTTGACTTGGACCCGTTTCTTTTCATTAACTGCCATGATTGTCTCATCTCCTTTATTTTACTACTACCATTATACTACCTTTTGAGTACCTTATCAATAGATAAAGCCCTGGCCTCAAATCACTTGAGCTTGGCGTTGATCTAAAGGCTGAACTTTTGATCTGGTTAGCTCTGGCACTCATTTAAAAGCCCCTATTATTCTGTTTAAGCCATTTAAATCTAACCTAAGTATAAATAGGTTAGTAAGTCTTAAAACTGCTTAGAAAGGATTTTGTAGCCTTTTAGGACTAGTAGTACAACCCACTGTTGTCGTTGTCGGCCGGCTTTTCTTCTTCGGGGTGTTTGGCCGCGTATTCTCTAGCCGCTTGTTTATTCCACCAAACACCAAATAGATTTTGCATGGTGCCGTACAGGTAGTTTTCCACGTTCTTGATGTGCTTCTCATTGCTTCTTAGGGCGTTAAAGTAACGTCTCAAGGCTTTAGTCATTAAAAATTTAAGTTCTTCGTCGTCCAGTGGGATTATGACGCCAATATCTTTATGATCCTTCTCAACTCGGTACTTAGCATTTAAGATAATACCAACGAAGCGACGCATCTGTTGCGGGGTACGGCACCAAAAACTAAGCAGTATTCATCATGTTACAGCACCCAAGTAAAAGCTACGAAGATAAAAACATTCATCCTCAAAATATGTAACCTAGAAAAAAGGCCTCCAGTGTTAAACCGGGAGCCTTTTTTAGTATACCAATTTCTACTTCACATAAAGCAGCTTATCCCAAGTAAACCCTTCATGCCCTGATAAAACAACGATCCGTTATTTTGCCTTTGTGAAAATTGCCGGTGTGGGATTGGTATAGATGAAAATCGCCCAAAAAATCAGTAAACTCACTTTGTGAATTTAACCGCCTAAACTCCTAGACCATTGCGCCAATCGTGCCTGACACCAGTCCAAAAAATCCCGTTCTGAAATCGTTGGTGTTCCCGTCAATAACTTTTTTGTGATGGGCTCCTCACCTAAAGCCGTCTCAATTAACCCAACCACTAAATAATCTGTCTGTTTCGTAACCCAATTTTGTGGTTTCGCCCCAAAGACTTTCGCCAAACTAAAAGCTTGATCCCGAGTCATGGTAGTTAGACGTCCGGTAAAAGCAATCTCACAATCTCTTAAATCAAGCATTTTAAATCATCAACTTTCTTAATTCTAATGTTGGTTTTGACTTGACGGGTTACGGTTTTCCATTTAGTTTAGAGGGAGTGACGTTTCGAGCGCAGAATTGTTCCCTGGAATCAGCTATTTGGAATAACTGAACCAGAGTACAATTCTACTACTAAAAGTTTCCCCTTAGTTCGTCGGTCGTTAACGCCCGTCGCTTGTCTGTACAATTGCGGTATTGCTACCACCACTCATTATAAACCTACGTTTTCGGTTTAACCTACTAAAAAACGCCCTAGTAGGCGTTGGTAATACGTATTTATGTTTGTTCGATCACCAACTAATCAGTGGCACCAAGCCGAAGCTTCGTTTTACCACCCGCGCCGTTAATGGTCGCGCTCACCATTCACCACCCAGCCGTACAGATGACCTTGTTGTGGTATAGCCAGACTTATTGAAGTCGCACTGGCAAACGTGTCCCCTTGGATTTAGACCCCAGCTTGTCCCCTAGGGCTTTAAAAATCGCACCGGCCATGATATAATAGTCAGTAACTTAGATGACTTTTTTGTGGCGCTCACCGATTCCAGTCGGTGGGTGTTTTTTTATGTTCTATTTTATGAATTAACCATACCACTATTCAGCTTGTTTATAAACAAAAATCGCAAAAATAACAAAAGTAATTTGTAACAAGTTTCATGTAATTTGATACTTGTAATTTGTATCTTTATATTTATGTTGAATTGCTATGCTCGTTGCATTACAATGACTATGAACTAATAAGTTCAAGTCTGGAGGATCCTGTATGACCACATCGATCACGATAGGAAACTTTAAAGGTGGAGTTGGAAAAACAACAACTTGTGTAACCTTTTCTTATCTATTAAATAAAGCCCATAGAAAAACCTTATTAATTGATTTTGATCCACAAGGAAATGCTAGTGAAATTATAGAAAAAACATTTCCTGTATTCAAACAAAAAAATTCCAAGAGTTTAACTGATGGTATTAAGAATCTGGATTTATCTGAGTCCGTTGCACACGTCACAGATTACCTTGATCTGATGCCTAGTGATTGGAGCTTATCTTTGCTTCCTGATATGCTTGAAGATTATAAGAAAAGTGACCGACCACTATTTTTAAAAACTTTGCTAACAAAAATTAGAAATGATTATGATTATATTTTAATAGACGTTCCGCCAACGCTATCAGCATATACAAATAATGCCGTTTTAGCCTCAGATTACGTAATTATGGTTATGCAGACTCAAGAGCAAGCTTACTCAAGTTCTTTAAAATTTGTAAGCTATCTTCAAGGGCTTAGAAAAGACTATGACAAATCATTTGATTTGCTTGGCATTATTGCCTATCTGGTTAAAAAAGACGGACCTGTCGATCATGAAGTGTTGAAAGCCGCTAATCAAGCCTTTGGAAAAGCCCTATTTCATGGGAACGTATTTCAAAGAGAACGTGTTAAACGTTTCGGAAAAAGTGGAATTAAAGATGAGGATATGTGGGACAAAAGGGCTTTATATATGTATCAAGTAGTATTAGATGAAGCTCTATCACGAATTAATCTGTTGGAGGAGTAGAATATGCCGGAAAAGAAAAGTCTTTTAGATCAGATTGATGCAGAGAGTCAATTAAAAGATGGCGACTCTCCTTTTAAACGAAAAGAAAAAACAAAACCATTACGAGTTAGAGAATCATTTTACAATGATATTCGAAAAATTGCCTTCGAAGAAAATACAAAAATGGTTGAGATTTTAGATGACATAATAAAGCGTGGGCTTCGAAGCTATAAAAAGAGTCACCCAGATACAGATTACAAGTAACTTGTATCTTGTAACTTGTAATAAGTAACTTGCAATTTTAATTTAACCTGAACAAAATACGCTTACGACTCAAATGCAGGCTTTGGAATCCAGCGATGCTAACAAAGAAAAAAGTAAATAATTACGCGCTCTCAGACAACACGTTCACCTTTTAGATGTATACTTTGTCCGTTTAAATTAAGCAGAATGCGTTTATATCACGTTATAAAATCAAAATTTTATTAGACGGTAGATTGTAAAATTAATCCGAACGCTGTTCGGACAAAAAAGATCAGCTTCC
>ENA-UOZR01000459-UOZR01000459.1-food-metagenome-genome-assembly--contig:-NODE-459-length-15557-cov-4.219778_pt1 | contig 15557 bp, 17 predicted proteins | sample MGYA00249873_ERZ772733 | MGnify/ENA primary metagenome ERZ772733 (study PRJEB29005, sample SAMN08379462) | food metagenome | isolation source: cheese - non spiked | study: EMG produced TPA metagenomics... | reverse complement strand
GGCTATTCGTACAGCTGGCCGCCGCGTTCCCGGCAAGCCTGGTTAATCGAAGCCAAGACGACGTGAACGAAATCCGCCGACAGTGGGTGCTGGCCTTCAAAGAAAACGGTATAACCACCATGGAGCAGGTTGAAGCAGGCATGCGCATGGTTCGTCGTCAGGAGCGTCCATTCCTGCCGTCGCCAGGCCAGTTCATCAAGTGGTGCAGGGAAGGGCGCAGCGTGCTGGGGATCACTACCGCTGACGTGATGGCTGAATACTGGAAGTGGCGCAAGCTCGTGTTCCGGTATCCGAGCAGTGAGCAATATCCATGGCCTAAGCCGGTTTATTATCACATCTGTCTGGAGCTGCGGCGTCTCAGCACAGAAGGGCAGTTGAGTCGTCAGGAACTGGAGCGCGAAGCGGCAAAAGTGCTGATTTCCTGGGAGAAGCGTGTAGCCGCAGGAAACTCCGTTCCGCCGGTTCGCCGTGTGCTCGCCGCTCCAGTCGCACCCAAAGGGCCAACACCGGCGCAACTTCTCAAAGCTCAGTATGAACAACTGAAATCTGGCGGGAGGGTATGACCATGGCCAGCAATAATTTCTGGGCAATCATCCATGCAATTGAAAATAGCGGAAAGAATTCAGCCCCCGCCAGTCTGTCGCCAGAGCTTGCGGGGTATTAGATACTAACGGTTTATGGACACGTCCATGTTGCGTATACGGTAACCGATTTATTGCCAGGTTGTGCATTTGAGGCCAAATTTAAGCCAAATTTTAGAGGAGGCGTAAATTGTCTAGCGGCTTGGACGATTTCATTATTCACAACAAGGAGTGTTGATTCTGTTGGGGAAATTGGTTGAATATTAATGGGTATGTTATTTGTGTTCATTGTGTAGGTCATTGATTCAATTAAGTTATTATTTTTCCCAGCAGACAAAGATCCTAGATCGGGATAGTCAGGAAAAACCATAGAGTCTGTCACAGTTTGTTTTGCAAGTAAGGTCGTGCTACCTGTGATAGTTTGATCTGATACTTGGATATTGTTTGAAGTTACAAGCATAGATATTTCTATTGGATTGCTTAATAATGGTAAAGTTATGTCCGTGTTGACTGCTGCCTTTGTAAGTCCCTGTTGAGTCGAACTTAATAATACCCATGTTGATGTGTTTTTATAGTCGCACTGCGTGGACAAATTGGCTACGCATGGAATGGTCACGGAGAATTGAGTAACACCTGAAGGTATAGCTGTTGATGCAGCTAGGGAAGCATTACCACTACTTGATTGATTGTATATTTGAACCCAATTGCCTGCCAAAGCATCGCTTACTGAAGTGCTTGGAAAATTTAATGTGACGTGATAATTCTTAACTTTGGGTGAACCTAATGCACTCGTATTCCATGTAAAATTATTTATGAGTATTGAGGCTGAACCTTCAGGTAGCACACTCGTGCCGTTAAGTGCCCAGCCTTTAAGACTTTCACACTGTAGTGTTGCTGTCGAGGCTGGAAGTGTGATGAAGCTTGCTGCTATAACTATTGCTTTTACGAGTAGTTTTTTCAATTTAATTATCTTCCCATGTGGTAATCGTAAAGTGTTTTTGCTAATACATGTTGTTAACTGTATTCCAATGAAAAAACGACCAAAGCTTGAAATAATCCACCACTTACTCTTCCCGCACCGGTTTCAGCGTATCCAGCTGAGAAGGTGTATTTTCCGCCTGACTCATTGTAATTAATTGTAATCTTGCTTGAACCATCTGGCTTTAATACTCCCCCGGTGTTGTCCAGTAGCCTTAGTCCAATATTTCTGGCTGAGCTAGTATTTAAGAACAAAGAGCTATCGCCGTTCGAAACCGCCATGCCTGAGGGAGTAATATTCACTTCAGTAACTCCACCACTGCAATTTATCGATAAAGTAAAGTCTGTTTTCCCTTGAATGGAATTACTGCCGACCAGACTTCGAGTATCCACTTCTGGTAGGTCAATTGAGCGTGTCGTTTCATTGAACGTACAGGTTTTCGCTTCCAGAACGCCGGTGATGACGAACGCAGTCGAAGTAATATTGGCGGCCTGTACTGTAAAATTGAGTGATAACAGGTACAGAGTCAGCCCATACAGTACGTGTCGTTGAGAGATAATTCCCATCATATTTTCTTCCTTTTATTTTGGTGCGCATTACCGGCATGAGGCGGTAACATTCGCGATAGTGGCATTTTGTTCCTGTTCACTGATCCGGTAACTGATAGCGCACTGCTGATTACCCTGTACACCCCACTTCGCCTTAAGTGTGCCGTTATCTTGAAGGCCTGAGAGATATACTTGACCGCCATCTCCGACAATGCCGCTGACGTTCTCACCGGCAATCATGGTGCCAAATGGAAGCGGTTTCCCGTCATAGGTGAGGGTCATAATGACGCGGTGACCACGTTGAACATCAAAGCGTGCCCGCACAATCGCCCCTTTAGTCGGTACTACGCGTGCTACTCCGCTCTCGATATCGGTTTTGTCATCAAGTGTACTGGTGTCCAACGACACATTGTTTTCACGATAGGCAGTGGCATAAGGTTGGATCGCATAGCCTCGCCAGTCCGTGGATACACCGGTTGCTCCCTTCACATTCACACCGTTGGCGCCTGGAGCGGCTACCAATACCGCGCTTCCCACCACCTGTTGTCCCTGTGTCAGCCCATTACGATGCGCGATCAGCGCGCCGCTCAGACCGTAGTTGACGCGCTGGTAATCCTCGCTGTAGCTGTAACCCAGAGATGAAGTGCCATAACCACCGCGGTGATTCATACCGGCATTCCCGGTACCGCCGCTGCTGTACCCATTACTGCTGTGACTGTAGCCCTGAGATACACTCCAGTTCAGGGTATTGCCGTCGAGTGCCGTTCCGCTCAGCCCCGCCTGCTGACTTAGGTTGCCATGGTTATCCCGGCTACCATTGAAAGTTGCGTTGACGGAACGCGAATTACTATTCCATGAAAATAAGCGGTCAAGTGGTACCGACAGTGACAGATTGAATGTCTTATCAGTCCATGATGGGTAGTTTTGATTCTTTTGCTGGTTATAGCTGTACGATAGGGCGTAATTAACTGGCCCCAGAATGCTGCTATAACCACTCTGCAGGGAGGTGGTGGAATTTCCCGAATTCCAATAAGTCTGTCGGATTCCTGTGATATAAAGCGATCCAGCGTTACCGAGGCTTTGAGAAATATTGGCTTCTAACCTTGCCCGTTTGGTGTTGTACAGGTTGTAGTAGTCAGAATAGGTATCCTGGACTCGATTACCGTATTCATCATATTCGTCATGTTCATACAGACGGCCTCGCATAGTTTTCAGCGCCGTTTCGTCGAGGGTATGGAAGCCTTTTGTTGAATAGCGATAACCGGTCAGCCGTAAATTTGTTCCAGTCGGGTTAAATGAATGTGCATAGAGGAATCGGACTGATTGCCCCTTATGACTGGAACCATCGGCAAGAGTACTGTCTGCATGTGTCACGTCCGCAGAGAATGCGCCGATTCTACCCAGATTTATACCCAGCCCCAGTTGCTCAGCCAGATAGTTATCAGAATACTGAGCGCCGCCATACACGGTTACGTTATGAGGTAGGCCCCATAGCAATGAGGCTTCGCCAAACGCGGGGTTGTCGTACCGATCACTGCTGCCGGAAAAGCGACCAGCGGTCAGGCTGTACGTCACGCGGCCTTCACGCTGCAATATTGGAACTGAGGAGTAAGGCACGGTAAATACTTGCGTGTTACCGTTGGCCTCTTTTACGCTGACCTCCAGATCACCGCTGCTGTACATGGGGTAAAGGTCAGTTATCTCAAATGCCCCTGGAGAGACGTTCGTTTGGTAAATGTTGTAACCATTCTGGCGAACCATCACCTGCGCATTACTTTCTGCGATGCCGCGGATCACCGGCGCAAATCCTCGCATGGTGTCGGGATACATGTTGTCATCAGTGGACAAGTTGATGCCCTTAAAGCCCATTGAGTCAAAAACCTGGTTTGAGGTCGAACTTTCTCCAATCACCAGATTGCTGCGTAGGGGAATAACAGAGCGCTCAGCGTACGTTTTAAGCCGTTGCCAGGATTGCAGGGTCTGGTATTTGTTACTGTAATAACTCCAGGTCCGGAAATCGCGCAGGCGCCACGCTCCGAGATTCAGCCCGCTATTCAGGTTCAGGAAATAATTATCACTATTAAAATCACCGGCGAATGTACTCCCCCCACTGAAATTGTAATTAAGCAAAGCGGCATTAATTCCCTCATCCCAGAGCGAAGGTTCGATATACCCGCGCGCCTGGTTATGCAGAGAAGCTTGCGGGATACTGATAAACAGCTGCATTTTGGTGAAGTCAAAGCGGGTGTTAGCATCCGGAATTATTTTTTCCGGGGTTACGCATACTTCTTCCCCCAAGGATTTCAGTTCCGGAAATAGTGCGATTTTCACGCCCAGAGAAGCCATCATTTCCTTTGTTAGACATACCGAGAGGCCGGTGTTGTCTCTGCTGCGAACCTGATCTGTTTGGGTTTCGCGCCTGTTAAATGTCAGCGTTCGCTGCCCCTGATTCCTATCATTCAAAAAAACTTCCACCAGGTATTCACCCGGACTCTGCGCACCGGCAGACTGGAACATATCCAAGTCAGCTGTGTCAGCGTCTGCTCCCATAAATTCAGGGGGGAAATAAAGATCAGAGGCGTGGGCGACAATACCCGGCTGAAAAATAAAACTAGTCAAGGCTAGCGATATATATGATTTCTTCATAATAAAAACCAGAGGCCGCTCAGATAAGAGGTACAGATACTTTTCAGTGCATTACAGGCTATGTCGTTGCTGTTCAGAAACAGCACCATAGTCATTGATAGTGCTATAAGTGATGGTTCTGGGGGTTCCTGGGCTTGCTAGTGCTTCTGTGCCAAACGGCGCCACCATAGTGTTTTCTACCTTTCGACCATCTAACGCAATCTGAACTAACGTCACATGATATGGAGAGGGATTACTGATTTGCACTGTGTTGCCGTTACGTTTAAACGTCAGCATTGACGGCGCTTTTTCGACCTGAACGTCCAGCCCTTTAGGGCGAACGAACAACTTAATGCGTGTCACAGCTGCCAGCAGCAGGGTGTTCTTACCTTCGAGTTTTGACTTGTCGACTGACGGAATAGCCTTAGCATTAAAGTAATAAAGGGTTTCTCTATCCATTGGCAGGGAAGAGCCGCTGAATATCACACGCAACATATTCTGATCCCCAGCATTACTGACATATAAGGGAGGTGTGATTATGAAGTCAGTGGATTTAACACCCTGTGAATTCTCCGCCCAACTTTGAACGAGATAGCTGTTCTCTTTTGAGGAGTTACGCACAGACAAAGTGACCTGTTTAGCATCCATCGGATACACCAAACGGGTGCCACCAAGAACAATCCCTTCCGCTGACGCCAACTGTGGCAGCAGCATGGTCGAGCACAATAAAAATGCTGACAGCGGCTTAAGAAACGAATGAGAAAACATATTATTCTCCTGGAAAAAGGAATGAGAAGCGACAGCGCCCCGGGACCACTGATACCGGGGCGCTGAAATTACTGGTATTTCACGGTAAACTGCGCGGTAGCATTTGCCTCCCCAGCCGAGACGCTGTTGTCCAAAGCAAAATAACGGGCTGAGAAGTTGAACTCATCTGCGCTGCCGGCCCCAACTGCTTTAATCGCTGACGCAGCTGAGCCATCGACCTTCAATGGGGTGCCGTTTTCCAGGATTTGAATACCTAACCCTGAAGCAACAGTCCCGCTACCGGTGACACTCAACACTTCATCAGTTGCGGTAGTGCCACTAAAGGTGATGGAGGCATTAGCCGAATCGCACTGTTCGAGAGCAATGGTGAAATTGACCGGCTGGGATGCCGAACCTGCAGATGCAAATACGCTGGACTCTACATCCCCCAGTTGCACAACCTGTCCTAAAGATCCATTAGCTAGCACACAGGTGTTTTCTTTTATAGAGCCAGTAAATGTTACAGTACTGGTTTCACCTTCATTTGCTGCGAATGTGTACGGAGAAACCATAATCATGGTAGAAATAGACGCAACAGCGAAAATCTTTTTCATTGATATATCCTTAGTTTCAAAAAATATTAATTCTGCATTCAGAATTAATAGGGTGGAATGCACTACGGGCAGTGAATGATACATACTGCTCGCAATGACTTTTATTTGCATAGTGAATGCGTGAACACAAAAATAACTATAAATAATTAATCTCGCTAGCAACAAAAGTTCTTACTTCATTCAAATGCCTCAAGTTTAATTTTCTAGCTATGATCGCTATGCGAGTGTAAATTGTTTTGTTATTGACATTGGCTAGTTTCGCAACGCTTGATACATCTGTATGTTGAGCTACTGACCAAGCGATTTCTTTATCTTTTCTGGATAGTACTGATAGTTCCGACATCATAATTAAGTGTTGCTTTAAATCTGACCAGTCAATAGGCTCTCCATTTTTCAGCAAGTGTATAATGTCAATCAAGTTGTCATCACGGCCGAATGTTGCTAATGGACTTAACACTTTTGAATGAACATTAATTCCTTTTAATAAATATATGTACTGGTTGGCTTTGAGTTCGATACCATCTATTTCATCCAGTATTTCTGAAAGAGATGTATAGGAGTCGATGTCAACAATGCAAGCATGTGTTTTAGGAAAGATTTCCCTAAGCAAATGAATGAATGCAATTTTGATATAGTTGTTCTTTGTAAAAATTCTGTGTCGCATTTAAAGACTAAAACCTATCGATGAGAATCTAATACGAATATTGCATATTCTCATTTTTTTGTTAAAGATACTTAATGGCAAAGTGTTCAAGACATACTGGACGAGAGAATAAATATCCCTGACAAGTGAGAACACCTTTCTCTTTAAGCAGTTGATATTGTTCTTCGGTCTCAACTCCTTCAGCAATAAGCTGCATACCGAGACTCTTAGATAACATTAAGATGGCATCAAGCACTGTTGAGTAAACCAGAGAACCATTGCTGATGACGGTAAGACATCTGTCGATTTTTATTGTGGAAAACCCAGCATGTTCAATGTACTTGAGACATGAGCTTCCACTTCCAAAGTCATCAATAGCAAAACGTACACCTGACGCGGTCAGTTGTTGCATAGATTCAAGAGCAAAATCATCGAAGTTCATGGTTCCGCGTTCAACAATTTCCAGCACTACAGCTATACGGTCTTCAAATGTTTTATTAAAATCTGTGACAGCTTCAATTACTCTTGGTGCGTTCAGTTGCCTTGCACAAATATTGAAAGAAAGATAGAAGTCGTTTGGTAAATCTCCTTCATATCCTTCAAAATAGCTTTTTACCCCGGACAGTAGAGAACATGTTACATCATTAATCATCTCACATGACTCCATGGCAGATATGTATTTTTCTGGAGAGTGAAAAACGCCATCTTTTAGAACTCTCAGTAACACCTCTCCACCAACAATCACGTCATCCTTGTACACCGGTTGAACATAAGGCACAAATTCAGCACCGGTTAGTTCCGCTGATAAGATCGTTTCTCTAATCAATGTGCGTGCTTTAATGAAGAAACGTTCTGCCTTCATGAGCATTTTGGTGCGTACCATTCTGTCTCTCCTTACCTATTGGATTCGTAACCCGAGATGAATCTTCTTTTTCTCAATACTGTGAATGGCGGTAGTTTGGATGACTATCCCTTACGAATAAGAATCCGCTCATTCACTTCTGCGAATAATCCTATCAACCAAAAACGCCATGTAGATATATGTATTGTTAATTTGTTAAAATACAAATCAATATCCTAATAATTCGTGCATTTACAAACAATGAAACTGGGAAGGCTGCTGTCGCGCCTGGCTGTGCTAGGATGAAACAAAGAAGCTGATGGGTTTCTGTAGGTTGGAGAAACGAGAGAAACCATTCAATTACCATCATGGATAAGGAGTCAGAGATGGTTTTCGTGATTGATAATAGGGTTTTCTATCGCTCGGAAGATGGTGCTATATGGCCATCCGGAGACGAAGGCTCTACTGTCATTCTGACCCTGACAATGAACAGACTTCTTGCATGTCTTCTGGAAAAGCATGGTCAGGTTCTGACGCGAAATGAACTTCTGGCGAGTGTCTGGGATGCTTACGGTCTGCGTTCGTCCAGTCATACGCTGAATAAATATATTTCTGAGTTGAGGAAGCACTTCGTGCAACTGGGCATTGCCGATGAATGTATCACCACCTTGCCACGGGTGGGCTTTATGTTTAACAGTGATATTGAAGTGAGGGAAATCGCTAATCCCTCAACGGGCGAAGCGGTTACGGCAGAAAATAACAGTCAGATCGATGCACCTTCGATTCGCAGGACGCGACCACAGGGCAGATTTAAGGTCTCTTATTACGCGCTCTCTGTGATTGTCATTTTCATGAGCGCTGCCCTGTTCTGGTCAGGGTTGGCAATACAGTCAGAATCGCCGCGCCAACTGGAAGCTGTAACGCCACATTTTTTATTTAACTTCGGCACCTGTCCCGTTTATACCGTACAGAGAAACTCAGCATCGCTTATTGAACAGAAGAAAAAGATATTTGAAGAAGTCGCTGAATCAAACCAGATCCAGTGTCTGGAAGGTTCGCATTTCTTGTATCAGGTTTCGGAATATTATCTTTATGGTAGCAAGGGGAGGGTATTCATAAGTCGGTGCACTCAAAAAAACAATGAGTATATCTCTTGCCTGAACAACTACTGGAGTGGTTATGAACGCCACCAATAAAAAATACGGTATCGTAGCTGTTATTTTACTGACGCTTCTTGCGTTGTCTGCCTGGTTCTTTGTGCATATGCGGCAGAAACAAGGAGCCCTGAATGTTAACTGCTCCACCATTTTGCAGTATAACCATCAGGCACCCAACTTCACCGCCACTCTTGAATATATTTTCCGCCTTGAGAAAAACCTCGATGGTTATGTGGTGATATCTGGCAATATTCATTCTGAGCGGGGGGGTCACGTAGTTTCCCGGACAATTCACTTCAACTATGTCATGAACAGGCCGGGCGAGATCGAGATTTCGGATATGCGTTATATCAAAAATGCCAGAGACACTGCGGATGACGAGAGTTTCAAACGTAGCTTCTTTTATGTTCCTGAGGGAGCCGTTCGCCAGCTTCGGATCAACCCGTCGCGTAACGGCTGGCTTATGGGTAACCTCCAGTCTCCATTTGCGCTATGCGTGAACAGGTAAGGCTTTAACATTCACATTTATGCTGCGGGTAGATACATACGCCCGTGGCTAAATGACTATTCAATCTTCCACCCACATCAAACTTACAATCCACTAGAACTAAGCGCCTCCTTAATTGCCCGTGAAAGTTGCTAACTGTCTGCCATAATCATTGATGCTGCACCTGAAAGGTGCAGCACATTTTCGGGAGAGAGTCTGGATGAAAAAAATATTATTCCTGTTATTTATTATCATCACGAGTTTTTTATTCCCGGTTCGTGCCGGTAATTCTTTACAGCCAGACAAGGAAGAAGTCGTGACCATTAAAATGACTATCAATCAGCAAACTTTTTACATTGAACTTAAGAATAATCCAGCCGCAAAGGCATTTATTGAACAGCTTCCCCTGACTCTAACGATGGAGGAACTTAACGGGAACGAGAAATTTGCTGATCTGCCCCATCCCTTACCGACCCACCAGGTCAAACCTGGAACCATTAATCAGGGCGATCTCATGTTATATGGCCATCGTACCCTGGTGCTTTTTTATGAGACCTTTCAGACAAACTACGGATACACACCCGTTGGCAGAATAGCGCCAGAAAATCTTGGTAAAATTGCAGATGAAAAAGAAGTAATAGCAAGGTTTACCACAGATAAAAAAGGTTGATCTGTATTATCAAACACTGAATCTGGATTACCTATAGACGCAAATGCTGGCAGACGATGGCTATCAGTGGTTTGTTGAGCAGGGCGGCTTAACCCGCGAGAAAGGGCAGAAATTCCGCGAGGCGATTCTGTCGCGCGGCAATAGTAGTGATTGAGCTGAACTTTACCGGAACTGGCGCGGCCGCGATCCGAGGATTGAACCGATGCTGGAGAATCGTGGGTTGAGTGCGTAGCGCTTATTCAGGTCAGAAACCAAACCGCCCGTGAAGCCCGGATTTTGTTTGATTAAGTCATACCCACAACATTAATTATTTATGCCGTGTAAAAGGTATAAAAATTTCTGATGCCGTATGAAACATTTTAATAATTGCCGAATATGATGTAATTCGTAATGACCATTAATGTGGGATGAGATATAACATGTTTTGAAAAATTAACATTCTCATAACGTCATTAAGGTTAAGCAAATGAAGCAGGTTGGTATTGTTGGTTGGCGAGGAATGGTGGGCTCTGTTTTGTTACAAAGAATGGTCGAAGAGAACGACTTCGACAATATTTCCGCGCATTTTTACAGTACTTCCAGTGCAGGTGCCGCTGGTCCCGTCATTGGTGGCGTCAACCACACACTCAAAGATGCTAATTCTATTAGCGCCCTGGCCGAAATGGATATCATCATAACCTGCCAGGGTGGGGATTATACCAAAGCAATTTATCCTGCGTTGATTAGCTATGGCTGGCAAGGCTACTGGATTGATGCGGCCTCAGCGCTCCGGATGGATGAAAAAGCCTGCATTATTCTCGACCCGGTTAACCGCACAAATATCGATCGTGCCATCCAAGAGGGAATTAAACTTTTTGTTGGGGGCAATTGTTCCATTACGCTGAGTCTTATGGGACTGTCAGGCTTAATTAGAGCTGATCTGATAGAATGGATGAGTGTGATGACCTATCAGTCTGCATCCGGAGCGGGTGCTAAATATGTCCGGGAATTAATTGCTCAAAGCGCTTATATCAGTAAACATTTATCTTCTGATGAGCTGGAATCCTCAGGTTCAGTGCTTCCTTTAGTCAATAAAGTGAGTGAATTAATTAACAGTGCTAACATGCCCATCCAGAATTTCGGCGCGCCTTTAATGGGCAGTATTATTCCATGGATTGACAGCGATTTAGGGGATGGTAATAGCAGAGAAGAATGGAAGGGTGAGGCAGAAACGAACAAAATTCTTGGTCTCTCTCCGGGTACGATTGCAGTAAATGGCTTGTGTATTCGGGTCGGTGTGATCCGTTGCCATAGTGCTGCAATAACCCTGAAGCTCAAGCGTGAAGTCAGCGAAGAAGAATTTGCAGAGCTTGTGACGCATTCCCATCCATGGGTTAACTATGTGCCCAATAATAAGGATGACAGTGTCAGTAAATTGACTCCCGCTAACATTAGCGGTTCGCTGCAGGTGGGTATTGGCCGTTACAAGAAAATGTCGCTTAACAATGACCCTATATACTCGGTTTTGACGGTCGGCGATCAGCTGTTGTGGGGCGCTGCGGAACCCTTGCGACGGATGTTGAATATTCTGCTTGGTAAAGTCTAATCACGCTCACACGGTCATGGCGCGCTGCGCGTAAGGCGTGGGTTTAACGAGAAGCTGGAGACTGAACTCCAGCCTCTAGGAATGGGTTTCAATCTGAGGCCGTTCGCCTGGGGCTTCCTTTAACGACTCGATACTTATCTCTGAGTCATTAGTTTCGAGTAGCTGGGTTAATAAAATCAGGTTATTGAATTCGTTCAGTAACATTTCAGCGTCGGATTTGAGCGGCGTATCTGCTGCTTCAAGCGCCGCGTTGATCGCTTTTCTGACATTCTCGAGCATTTCGTTCATACCGCCATTTTTACCAATGGTCAGTAACAACGCGCCTATCAACAAAGACTGTGCTTCTACTTTGGCCGCCAGCTCTTTAGCTTCAGCGTCCATTTTGGAAATTTTTGCGATAACACTGAGTATCAAGTTTTTCATAATGCCCCCTTATTTTCTTTGCGAGATTAACTCCTTAATAAATTTTGAGCGAGGTTTATTTTATGGCGACAGCAATTGTCTTTGTTGATGAAGCAGGGCACGGTGCCAGCAGTGATCAACACCGTGCGCTTCCTGTTAACGGAAGAAGTCTGCCAGGGCCTCACTCAGGGCCTGAGGTTGTTCATCCGGAATGAAATGACCGCAATGAGCAAGCGTAATGCCACTCACCGTCTCTGCAAACTGGCGAAGCGGGGCAGCCATATCGGCAATCGAACCCTGATCGGCACTGACAGCCAGCAGCGGCACCCGAAGTTTTTGTGTTTCAGCCAGCGTCCGGTTTTGAACAGCGGAGACCGCCGCTTCTCTGTAAGGGGCCAGCCCGGCACGCAGCGCCCCGTTTTGCTGCATCAGGCGGACATACCGGGCGATATCCGCATCGCTAAAGGCCATCGGACTGGCGGTTTTTCGCCGCAGGAACCATTCGAGGTAAATCTCTTCACGCCCGCTAATTAAGGCTTCCGGCAGGTCGGGGAGAAGATGAAACGCGAAGTGCCAGGTTTTCCAGGCTTTTTCTGGCGTCGCGGGCAGGGCGTCCGGCAAAGTAATACCCGGAATACCGGCATCAAGCAGAGCCAGCTTGATTACCTGCTGTTCATAACGCAGGGCATACGGCCAGGCAACCCATGCACCTACATCGTGGGCGGCCAGGTAATGTCTTGTGATCCCGAGTGCCTGCACCAGCCCAAAAACCGAACTGGCCAGCGTGAGAGTATCGTAGCCAGACTGTGGCTTATCGGAGTCGCCCTGGCCCGGGAGGTCGAGTGCGATGATATCGTAACGATCGGCTAAAAGAGCCATCACCTTATGCCAGGCAAACCCGCTTTGCGGGAAGCCTGCAAGCAGCACGATTGTTTCACCTTGCGTCTGTCCGCCTCTGACATAGTGCAGGCGAACCCCATCGACCGTTGAGTAATAGTGCGCAAAACCGGGCAAGCCCGCGACAGGCTGCGACCACGGAAGGGGGATTGAATTCTCAGACATGACTACCTCCAGCTATTTAGGAAATGATCATTTCCTTTATGGGTAAATTTTTTAGGCGAGTAGCGCCATCACCGTCTCTACCAGCCGTTCGCGTGCCGGTAATTCTCCGGCTTTGCCCGCCACACGCATGCCCAGGACCAGGCACAGCAAAACGCCGCTCAACGCCTGCGCGTCGTGTCGCGAATTAACTGAACCGTCCTGCATACCCTGTTCGATCAGCTGGAGGATCGTGTGCTGATTTCGTGCAAGCGCGCTCTGCACCAGCCCGGCAATTTCGCCGTCAAACTGGCTGAGTTCAAGGGTGCTGCCGACCACCAGGCAGCCGCGGCGCCCTTCGACAGCGCTGGCCGATTCAAGATAAAAGTTCAGCAGCTCGGCTATTTTGGCCCGGCCATCAGGTTGTCGCGCCAGACGCTCGCGCAACGATTGATTGCGCAGGGAGGTATAACGCGCGAATACCTGCAGGAACAGGCCACGTTTATCGTGAAAGGCTTTATAAATACTGCCCGCAGTGAGCTGCATCGCATCGCTCAGGTCACTTATCGACGCGCTGTGGTAACCCTTTTCTCTGAATACCGGCATCGCCAGATCCAGGACCGCATCGAGATCAAACTGCCGCGGACGTCCGCGCTCGCGTGCGTTCTGTAGCTTCTCAGACATTGTGCTCATCATTTAGGAAACAATCGATTCCTAAATACTCCCATAAATGGGCGTATCTGGAAAGCGTGAAGTTCTATAAAAAGAGTTTGCCGTGGCAGAAGAGTGGAGTGGTCATTTTAGCTTCAACACGCTCCGGTATACTGCATCGTGATTTTAACAGGGCGTCGAACGTACAGGCCGTCGCTAACAGAGCCAGTCAATATGCAAAAGGCAGGAAGTATGTCTCTTCGTTCACTGCGGGCGTTGTGCCTGACAAGTTTTTTCATTGCTGATGTTCGCGATGGCCTTGGGCCCTTCCTCGGCATCTTCCTGACGGAACGTCACTGGACCCCGGATGATATCGGCATCCTGATGACCACCGGGGGGCTGGCGGGATTACTGGCAACGCTGCCGGCGGGATTTATTACGGATACCTCCCGCAATAAGCGTTCGGTTCTGGCACTGCTTTGTATCGCCATTACGCTGAGTACGCTGCTGCTCTGGTTTAGTCAGCAGAGCGGCGTCGTCGCCGTCTCGCAAATTATCACCGGTATCTGCGCGGCGTTTGTGGGGCCATTGATTGCGGGTATTACGCTGGGTCTGACGGGCCCGAGCGGGTTTAGCACGCAGATGGGGAAGAACGAGGCGTTCAACCACGCCGGCAATTTCCTGACGGCGGTGATTGCAGGCGGCATTGCCTGGTTCTGGGGCGTCGGGGGCATTTTCCTGCTGATGACCTGTACGACGCTTCTGACGTTGTGCGCGCTGCTTGCCATTCGTCATACAGATATCGACAACGATGCGGCGCGGGGGCTGACCTCTTCAGCCCGTCAACCAGTCCCCGGCGTCGCGGTGCTGATTAAAAACCGGGCGCTGTTGATAACCGGGCTGACGCTGCTGCTGTTCCATCTGGCCAATGCCGCACTGCTGCCGATGCTGAGCATGAGGGTTGCTGCGGCACCGGCAACCATCAATCCCGGATTATTTGCGGCGGCCACCGTCATCATTTCTCAGGCGGTGATGATCCCCGTCGCCATTGGGGTGGCAGGTCGAATTGAGCGCTACGGTTACTGGCGTTTCATCATGCTGGCCCTGCTGATCATGCCCGTTCGGGCGGCACTGGCAGCCTCCACAGACGCCCCGTTGATGATGATCCCGGTACAAATTCTTGATGGTCTGGCCGCGGGGATCCTGGGCGTTGTCGTGCCGTCGTTTATCGTGGTGCTGTTGCGCGGGAGTGGGCACGTGAATGCCGGGCAGAGTGTGGTAATGCTGATGCAGGGTGTCGGGGCAGCAATAAGCCCGGCGTTAACCGGCACCATTGCCGGTCATTACTCTTTTGCGACGGCCTTTAGTGTGCTCAGCGCCATTGCGCTGCTGGCTGTCCTGCTCTGGTGGCGCTTTGCTCACCGGAGCTGGACACCAGACCGGGCGTAGCTGGCCGGGCAGGGCAGAGCCGCACCCGGCACACGGGTTTACACGATAGCGTTAGGGCACTCTTCACCTTTTTCCAGCTGCTGCAAGTTCCCCAGCGTGGTTTCTGAAATGCTGATCAGCGCTTCGGCAGTCAGAAACGCCTGGTGTCCGGTGAACAGGACGTTATGGCAGGCAGACAGACGGCGGAATACGTCGTCCTGGATCACGTCATTAGATTTGTCTTCGAAGAACAGATCGCGCTCATTCTCATACACGTCCATCCCCAGCGCGCCAATCTTCTGGGTCTTCAGCGCTTCAATAGCGGCCTGGGAATCAATCAACCCGCCGCGGCTGGTGTTGATGATCATCACGCCATCTTTCATTTGGTCAAACGCCGCCTGGTTGAGCAGGTGGTAGTTTTCCGGCGTCAGCGGGCAGTGCAGGGAGATAACGTCAGACTGTGAAAACAGCGTCGGCAGGTCGACATATTCCACGCCCAGATCCAGCGCGGCAGCGCTTGGGTAAGGATCAAACGCCAGCAGACGCATACCAAACCCTTTC
>ENA-UOZR01000457-UOZR01000457.1-food-metagenome-genome-assembly--contig:-NODE-457-length-15703-cov-4.948684_pt1 | contig 15703 bp, 13 predicted proteins | sample MGYA00249873_ERZ772733 | MGnify/ENA primary metagenome ERZ772733 (study PRJEB29005, sample SAMN08379462) | food metagenome | isolation source: cheese - non spiked | study: EMG produced TPA metagenomics... | reverse complement strand
GAGTTCGCGAATCTGGGCTTCATTCCACTTTCCTACTACAAGAATCGCGATTACAGCTGTTTCTTCTCGGCGAACTCCACGCAGAAGCCGGCCACGTATGACACCGCTGATGCTACTGCCAACAGCCGCATCAACGCCCGTCTGCCTTACATCTTCCTGCTGTCGCGTATTGCGCACTACCTGAAGCTCATTCAGCGCGAAAACATCGGCACCACTAAGGATCGTCGTCTTCTGGAGCTGGAGCTGAACACCTGGGTTCGCGGTCTGGTGACGGAAATGACCGATCCCGGCGATGAGCTGCAGGCGTCCCACCCACTGCGCGATGCGAAAGTGGTGGTGGAAGATATCGAAGACAACCCGGGCTTCTTCCGCGTGAAGCTGTACGCCGTGCCGCACTTCCAGGTAGAAGGGATGGACGTCAATCTGTCACTGGTATCCCAGATGCCGAAAGCCAAAGCATAGGGCAGGAGCAGGGATGAAAATATATCGTCCACTGTGGAACGAGGGGGCTTTACTGTCCCCTCAACAGTTCCAGCAGCAGGCTGAATGGGAGTCTTTTCGCAGTGCCGGTGCATCAGCGCTAGCATCCCCATTCCCCTGGGGGGTAGAAAAGATTGAGTTTAATGACAGCCTTCTTTCGTCTGGTCTGATCCAGATTACGCTGCTACGCCTCTGGCTGGACGATGGATCGCTGATTGATGCTCAAAGGAGCGATCTGCCTCCACGTCCACGGGAGTTAGATGCCAGCCAGCTGGCAGGTCTCGATTCCGTAACCGTTGTCATCGCACTGCCTCACATGCAGCCGGGTATTGCCAACGTAGAACAGGAAGGTGTTACCGCAGACCGCCCGCTCCGCTATCGCGAGGAATGGGTGACGTTGCAGGATGCCTTCGGGTCCGAAGAAGAATCCATAGCCGTTGCCCGGTATAATTTCACCATCCGGTTTGCCCATGAAAGCAATGATTCCTGGAAAGTGTGCCCGGTGGCCAGACTGATCCGTGATGGACAAAATGCATGGCGACTGGATCCGTCCTTTATTCCGCCCGTTGCGTCTTTTGCGGCAAGCCCTGTCCTTCGCGAACGTCTGGTGCTACTCAATCGTCAGTTACGCTCCCGACGCCAGCGCCTGATGACGATGCGTCGTGAAAGCAACGAAAGGCTCGCCGACTTTGCCGTCGCCGATGTTTCCCTTTTCTGGTTGCTGAATGCACTGAATTCTCACGCCAGAGTGCTGACAGAATACGAACGTTTTCCTTCCCGGCCACCTGAACAGGTGTGGGCGGAGCTTGCACGTCTGGCAGGCAGTATGCTGACCTTTTCCCTGAACCATGATCTTGACGCCATTCCGGGTTATGACCACGAGGAACCGGCCAATGCGTTTCCTCCGCTGTTTGACCTGATCACGGGTTTGCTGGAGGCCAGTCTGCCATCCCGGGTCATTGCCCTGGAAATGTCACGCCCGGACGGACAGACATGGAAAGCCAACCTCCACGATATCCGCCTGCGTGAAGAGGCCGACCTCTGGCTCTCTGTGCGCTCCGATATCCCGGCCTGGCAGGTCGCCGAGAAATTCCCTGCACTCTGTCAGGCAGGTTCACCTGATGATGTCAGCGAGATCTATGGCGCGGCACTTAAGGGTATCCGCGCCGGAAAGGGGCTGTTCATCAGTGCAGATGCACAGGCGAAAGCGCAGGGTGAGGCGCTGGACATGGATGCCGCGCTGAAGGAAATAGACAGGCTTAATCAGCAACTGCAACAACTGGAAATAGCCGCCGAAAATGCACAGGCCCTGAAAGCGGATGTTGACAGCCAGATACAGATGTTTGAGCAGCGGCTGAAACCGCTTAACGAGGCGTTGCTGTTCTCAGCCCCGGAAGGCATGGCCCTGACCTGTGGTGAAGATATGCAACTGGCCGCAGCACGAAACCTGGTCGTCAACGCCGGGGGCGATATCAGCGTCGGAACAATGGGCAATCTGACCGCACTGGCCGGAGAAAAGTTGGGGCTCTTTGCCCGGACCGGACAACTGAGCGTCAAATCCGGAGAAGGGCCAGTGGAGGTGCAGGCGCAAAACGCCAGCCTGCGGTTGTTCGCTGAGAAGAAGCTGACGCTGAGCTCGGCGAATGACATCTCCCTGGCCGGAAAAAAACGTATCACGCTGATCGGCGGCGGAAGCTATCTGCGACTTGAGGCCGGGAAGGTCGAGTATGGTACGACGGCGTCGTATATGCGCAAAGTTAAAAGGACGATGGCGGCGGGAGCTGCGTCACAACAGCCGGAAATGCCCTGGCTTGCCGACCCGGTTAAATCCACTGCCAGTGAGCTGATGCAGTATCAGTATCACGACGATGTCCCCGTAGTGGGCGCGTCTTTCAAAGTGACTCTTGCTGATGGCTCTGTCCGGGAAGGTAACCTTGACGGTGCGGGATATCTGCATCTGGAAGACGTCCCGCCGGGGAGTGTGCAGGTGGAGTTCGGGCCGGATATCCGGAATTATTTACGTAAAAATAAGATCGATAATCAGTCGTTTGTTGGGACATCTCTCAGCGAGGCAGACATTGACTCACTGATAGCGAAACACAGCGGAGGTGTGGAATGAGTGGGGTGAGCGTTGCTTGGTTTAAGGAAACCAGCCTGGAAACTGGACAGTGGATCTGGGGTACGCTTCAGGGGGCATTTAATGAAAAACAGACCATCGGGCAGATCATCGTTGATGCGGTGATCGGCATGATCCCGCTGGTCGGCGATGTAACGGCAGTACGCGATCTGATTGCTGTTTCGATAGGACTGGCGAAAGAACCGAAGAAACGGGAAAGCGTGACTGAATGGGTATTTCTGGTGATCCTGCTGTTTGCGCTAATCCCGGTAATTGGTGGCGTGATAAAAGGCGTCGGACGTCTGGCCCTGCGTGTGACAACAAAAGCGGCAGAGAATGTGGAAACCCTTGGCGCTGTGATTAAGTTTCTGAACCGTATCGGCGAAGGTGATGCGGTGAAGTGGCTGAATAAGCAGAATGTCGTTGAGTATCAGGCAGAGTTGATTGAAAAGATGAGTGATTTTTGCAACACGATGATCACAGCCATCAATCAAATCCTGAAAGCCCGCGTCGGGCGGATGTTGCCGGAGAAATGGCAGGCGGACTTACTCCGGGTACGGGATGGTTTTACGGCACTGCAACAGCTGGCATCGAGAATGATCCCGCAGGCGCTGAAAGAGCTGGATGCGAAACTGCGAGTGTTACAGGCGCTGGTGTATAAAGGTGAAATACATACGATAGCAACGGGAACAGGACGCGCTGAGGTCCGGCGTGAGGCTGAGGCGTATTTGATTGAACGTCCGCTGCGGGAGGCGCTGAAGCAAGGGACGCGGTATCCGAGTGTTCATGCGGAGGAATTGTATAAAACGACATTGCGTCGAAAATACTCTAAAGCCGGGTATCCAGATTTGATAAGAAGTAAAGGGAAAAGTCCTGCTTTTGGTAATAAGCCAGTATTTACATCCATCGCTTCATTTAGTGGTGACATCACGGCTAAAAGCGCCCGTGATATGGCGGGAAGCACTATTTTTCGTGCCTTTGGTAATCCCACAGATTTGGCTCCTAATGGTTCGTGGGCTGCTGGTGGATTCTGGGGGTATCAAAAAGTGCCGGGCAGTGCTGAAGAATGGCGCCAGTTATCGGCGGTACTGGATGAGTGGAACGGCAACGGTTTTCTGGTGGTGCTGCATCTGCCGGAAGACCTGGCAACTCGTATGCCGGGTAGCAACGCCTGGCATGGGAAAATAGCTGAACAGTTCGGTAGTGCAATTCCAGCTCAATATCTGAAAGGTGGTGGCGAACAGGTGATTATTAATCTGGATGAGATGCTTAAACAAGAGGTTAACCGTATTGGGGAACAGGTCAAAGCTATCGGACAGGCTGCCAGTGTTGAAATTAATGGCGTAAAGGCTGAGTTTTATCCCACAAATTGGCAGGATGTTAACGGCGTGCATGGCTACAGTAAACCAGAAGGGATAGAGCCTCCATATGCCACGACCACGCGTGAATTGCATGATGATGAACTGCGCAGCAAAGTGACAGATCGGACGATACTGAATGCAGCCCGTTTTGAACGGCAGACAACCACAGGGAGTGAACAATGATAACCATTGAAAAAACAAAGTATCCAATGACGGATGAACAAGTGCGCCGCAAACTGTTCTGGTTGTTACAGCGACTGAGCAGCTATACCCTTTGGCAGCGCAAACGGGATGCCTGGGCCTATTTTGTGCAGAAATATGAAGAAGCGTTAAAGACCTGGCCGGAAGAAAAAACATATGGTTTTCATCCAAAGAATATTATCTGGGCCTATGATGCGCTACGTCTCTATGACGAAGGACTTGCAGAATTGGCTGTGGGTAATCGGCAAGTATGGCAGTTAAAAACTGGTGAATTTGAGCAGCTTGAGCGAGCGGTTGGATTGATCGACAGCTTTTTTTACCCTCTCTGTCATGAACGAGGCTCTCAGCAGGAACCTTACCCACCAGATATAGAAAAGCTCAATAAGCTGAAGATTGCAGCAAAAATACATGGTGACTATCTAATATATCCACCACATGATAATGTATGCAACTTTTTCGATGCTGCATATTTATTAGAATTAGATAATTATGAATATAATTTTAATAAGTTAGCGTATCCGGCTTTCCCGAAAAACTTGTCTCCTGTTCCGGAGCGCAGTGATATTATTATTAAAACCGATGACATGGTGCCCTGCGACGGCATCTGGGAACCGGTAAAGATTCATTACAACCATAAGCTATTGATTATTAAAGACGGCATCAGCGGATTTAATAATCTCGGGCCGTATAATTATTTTATTCGTGGAATGAATGCTCCCCGCCAGGTGTATTACGACGTATTAATTGAAAGTGATACAGAAATGGTTATCCCTGACGACCCAATCCGTTACCGGGACGTTCACTGGCGTCTGGTCTGGGAAGATACCCGCTACTGTGACGGAATTATCCCTGATGAATCAGAATACTTTCTGGATGATGCGCCAGGCAAACGCATTACCTGCCCGAGCGGGGAGCTTTGTCCGCATTCAGGCCTCTGGGCGACCATAGCCGGAGGACATCAGCAGTTTGTTGATGTTCAGGCCGGGCAGTTGATGCCAGAAGCAACCAAATATCAGAGCAATATATATGCGGCTGAAATTCATCTTCCTGCGTTATGGAGCCTTTTACACCGGGATGATGAGGGGAGTGTTTATATAAAGGATAGTTGAATATCTGGTTAGCGTTTTTCGACGGACAGACCCGATATTTTCTGGATATCAATGACAGTTCGGTGAAGCCGGATGTTCTGCGCTTTCGCGGCAGGGAAGCGCTGAGCGAGCCGTTTAAGTGGGATATCGAGTTCACCACTTCGCAGAGGAACATTTCCCCTGAACAGGTCCTGATGAAATATGCCTCTTTCCGGATGCGGAGCGGTAAAAATGTCCACGGCATTATCACCCGCCTGGAATGGCTTTCCACTTCAAAGGATCAGTCCCACTACCGTCTTACGCTCAGTTCCCGCCTGGCGCTCCTGGGATACACCCGGCAGTGTGCGGTATATCAGAACCAGTCAGTTCCTGAGGTGGTGGAGCAGGTACTGCGCAAACACGGGCTGGAGGGACCCGATTTTGAATTCCGCCTGGAGCGCACCTACCCGCCGCGTGAAATTATCACCCAGTGGCGGGAAACGGACCTTGAGTTTATCCGGCGCATTCTGTCTGAAGTGGGGATTTACTGGCGTACGGTGATGGACGACGTGCGCGGTCTGGATACGTACATACTGGCCGACAGCCAGCTCAACTACCAGTTTGATGTGCGCCTGCCCTACAGCGAGCCGTCGGGTCTGTTTGACGGTGCGGCAGAGTCGGTCTGGGATGTACGAACCTGGCACACCCTTGCCACCGGCACGGTCGCCACGCGGGATTATAACTACCGGACAGCCTCCACACCGATGGATGCGACGGTCAGCGTGCGTAACGACGCGGTCACCACCGGAAAGCATTACCGCTACGCAGCGCCTTATCGTGACGCAGGTGATGACACCAGCCCGGAGCCGGAGACCGAATCCGGCGCATTCTACGCCCGACTCCACCATGAGCGTGAGCTGAACAGGACTGCCTGTATTCACCTGTTCAGCAATGCGGCACACCTCACTCCCGGGCAGGTGCTGGAGCCGCAGGGCGATGTCATTGCTGCCCTGAAGGAAGGCGTGCTCCTCACGCTCGTGACCTTCCGGGGCGCCAGGGATTCCCGTCTGCATGTGTCGGTCTGGGGGATGCCTTATACCGAACGCTACTGTTTCCGCCCAACTGAAATCCCGCGCCCTGAAATCCACGGCACACTTCCGGCCCGCGTCGAGAGCCGGGAGAAAAATGATATCTACGCGCACCTGGATGAGCAGGGTCGCTACCGGGTAAAGCCGGACTTCGACCGGGAAGAATCTTCTGTTCATTAAGATCCTGACTTATATGAAAGCAACAGACAGTGAAAAAATATGGAATGAGGACAACTCTTGCTATGCTATTACTTATATTCCTGACTACAAGCCTTTTGGCGGCGTAGGGCGAGTATTACGTCTTTTTTCAAATCAATCATTTTTCGTTGTCTATGACAAAACTGGAAAAAATGAAAAGTTCAGCTTGGCATTTTTGGGAATATCAGTTCTCTGATTTAGTTGCACCTGAATGGTCAGGCATTGATTTTCTTTACCCTTCTGATAGCGGGTTTTCAGGCTGGACTTTACCTGAATCCAAAAAATAAAAAAATTTAGTAAAACTAATAATAACCTTCCTTGGATGTATTACCGTTCTGGCAGTGCATCATTTGGGTTACGAATGGTACATAACTTACTTTAGACCAAGGAGTAGGGGGTAGGATTCGGATTTGTAATCTTCTATATGAGATACATTATCATACCCATTACATTTCTAACAACATTTATAAAACCAAAGCACTCTTCAGTAATCTTTGGTCTGGTTATTATCTTTATGTTTTATTCTTGGTATGGAACAAATCCACTTCGAGTAATATTGATGTTTTGTTCCTCATTATCCGGTTGTTCAATAATTATTTTTGCAAAAAAATCCTTAAAAGAAACATAAGGTAATTTACATCCCTTAGAACCTAAACCTCTATCATTTAAAATAATTTGCTATATTATGAATCAAAAAACGCCATCTTTATATGAAATTCTTACCGGCAACTTTACAGGGGATCTTCCCCTTGAAGTTGTAAACGAAGAAGACCAGGTCATTTTATCTGTACTGGATAACATCCAGCGTATTTTGAACGCCCGAGCCGGGACCATATCCCATTTACCAGATTATGGTTTGCCGGACATGACCAAAATTCTGCAAGGCATGCCGGGTACAGCCCACGAGCTGATCGATACGCTGGCCGGTGTCCTGCTCAAGTATGAACCCCGTTTGCAGTCCCTCAATGTAACTTTACTCGAACAGCACGTGCCAGGAGAGTTGCGTTATGCCATTGATGCTGAGCTTAAGGGCATTGGCCTCGTACGTTACGGCACCGAGTTTATGCCCGAAGGACGCGTGATGCTGAGGCACCTGAAGCAACAGCAGTATCTCGATACCGCAATTCGTATGTAAGGCCAGGCAGCGTTCACCAGTTCCAACACCCAGTAAGAGTCAGGCCGATATTGCAGAGTTTGCCAGCGAATGCGCAGCTTCAGGAGCAAATGGACGCGTGGCTGGAAGGTACCGGATTGAACGAGGGGACGCTGAATACATCCGTTACGGATCTGCTGGTGGAGTACGGGGCTCTTGAGATTACCGATATCTTTCTGTGTGTAGATGACCAGTCTGTGAAATTGACACCAGTATTTTTGTACGGCCAGGGCGTGACCGGATGCATGGAAGTGACCCTTCATGCAGAAGGCTGCGTGATCTCTCTGGGGCGCCTGTTCATACGGGCAGGTCATTTCAGTGACTGGACCTTTAATCCCCCGGGGATGTTGCTGCGCACAGTACAACCTTTTGATCAAAGTACTTCTTTTTGTCTGATTTTAGCGCTTCTTCCATAGCTGTTAACCTGGCAGTACCAGCAGACTTGTGGTGAAGCTGCATAAACAGGAAGTACAGCACCGCAACCTTCATTTGGATATTCAGCCATGAATGACATCAATCCACGAAAAATCAAAACCGGTGGCGATCCGCGCACGCTAGCGGATTATGCCACCCTGCGTGATGAACTGAGTAAACTGACACATCCGGCCCGTCCGGATGTGAACTGGCATTATGTCGAAAAACTCTGCCTTTCACTGTTTGAGCAAAACGGTGTGGAGTTACAGACGGCGGCCTGGTACACGCTGGCACGGACGCAGCTGGCCGGCTTATTCGGCCTCAATGAAGGCCTGGCGATACTGGATGCGCTGATAAGCCATCAGTGGGGCACACTGTGGCCGCAGCCGGTACATGCCCGCATGGAAATCCTCAGCAGTCTGAACCAGCGTCTTCAGCAACGGATGCGCTCGCTCCCGCTCAATTACAGCGACCTCAGACAACTGTATCGGGCTGAGCAACTGCTTGGCAGTCTGGGGGAGGTGCTTCAACGTCTGGAGCTTAAGCATCTGAGCCAGCTCGATACGTTGCGTTCCCTGATGCACAACAGCGCTGTCCGGCTGGAAAACAGCAACGATACAACCAGTACCGGGTCGAATATTCAGTCTGGTATTGTCCTGCCTGCCACCGTAAAGAATGGTGCAGTAATATCAACAGGCTCTCATACCGGTAGTCTCTCTGAAGAGACCCCTGCGCCAGACAGCCCAGTGAAGTGGGTATTCGTTGCACAGCCAGAACACCACGCTAATGTGGAAGTACTGACGGCAATGCCCACTCAGGTAAAAAAGTGGAAATCCTTCGCTGCCGGAATGTGTACCATGCTGATAATAAGTACGGGCGCAGTGTGGAGCTGGCAATTTCTTCACCGGCCAGACCCGCTACAGACTCAGCTTGCTGCCTCACTGGCTCCGTTACCTGCACCTCTCGCGCCTGAAAAACTGGATATGTTGCGTCAGCAATCTCCGTCATCACAAACAATGATAGAACAAACACAGCAGCAGCTTGCCCGACTGGATAAATTGCCTCCTGACTGGAGTATTACTTACAGCCGAAAACTTACAGAACAGGCTCAGGTGCTGTGGCCGGAGCAAGCAAAACCCCTGACACAACAGTGGCAGCAACACCTTAATGCTGCCGCATTACCGGTAGAACAGCTCAATGTCTGGTATAAGGGGATGTCAACGCTACAAAAATTGAGTGACCGGCTGAACGGGCTTGATGAGCAGAAAGGCAAATACATGACGGTCAGTGAACTGAAGTCGGTTGTATTTTCCGTCCGGCAGTCTTTTAACCAGTCCATACCGGCTGAAGAGCAACTGCGTATCTTGTCAGAAAATCCTCCTGGTGTACCTTTACCTGCAGCTGCGAGATCTCAGTTGGAGATGCATCTGAAACAACTGGCAGCCCGATATGCTGAAATAAAACGGAATGCATCAGAGTAAATCCATCGTTAAGATACTTTAAAACTCGTCATTATGACGGGAAGCTTCGCGGATATTTCCGTTTTAAGATGATGAAGTGTCAGGCCAGTTATGCTGCCATGAGGGATCGTTTTATCGTCCGGTTTGCTTTTTTTGAGGTGATATCGGTGATTATGGACATGCTTTTTCTCCGAAACCCGGTATGCCGTTTGTTTTGACTATCTGTGGATCCCGCCAAATCCGAAAACCCTGCGATAGCAATATCGCAGGGTTTTTTCGTTCTACAACTCAACCACCAGTTCCCTTGAATGGCTTCGCGAGCAGCACAGCGCCACCTGCTGGTCTGCCGCGCTTTTCTCCGCCTCCGACTGCACGCTATCCCGGTGATCCACTACGCCGTCGATAACCGGCGTCAGACAGGCGCCGCAAATCCCCATTTCACAGGAGAGGGGTACCGCCACGCCGTTTTCCAGCAGCACCTGCGCGATAGTTTTGTCCGCCGGCACTGGCCAGCGCTCGCCGGTTGATGCCAGCTTGACTGTAAAAATCTCGCCCGTTTCATTACAGTCGGCGGGCATAACGGGCTGGAATGCTTCGCTGTGAAGATTGCTCTCAGCCCAGCCTCTCGTGAGGGCGACCTGATACACTTTCTCCATAAAGCCTGCCGGCCCGCAGACCCAGGCGTGGAAACCGGGCGCTGGCGTGGGCATGTGCTCTGCCAGCGCAGTGCGCGGGCTGATGGTATGGATGACACACTCGCCGTGTTTAAATTGCATGAGTTCACGTGCAAACGCCGCGTTGCCATGCTCTTTAACGTAATAGTGCAGCGTAAACGGGGTGCCGGAAGCCTCCAGCAGCCGGGCCATCGCATACAAGGGCGTTATGCCTATCCCTGCCGCCAGCAGCAAGAAGCGTTCAGCCTTGTGCAGCGCAAACAGATTGCGCGGTGAGGAGATAAGCAGTTTCTGCCCCGGACGTAGCGTCTCGTGAACATAGCGTGACCCGCCGCGCGAGGCGGCTTCACGTCCTACGCAAATAAGATAGCTCTCGCTGTCGCTTGCCCCGGTCAGCGAATACTGGCGAACCAGCCCGCAGGGCAGATGCACGTCAATGTGCGCCCCGGGCTGCCAGCCTGGCAGGGCTTCACCGCATTCTGACACCAGCCTGACGGCGAGACTCTTATCCCCCTCACGCCAGAGACCGTCGACAATAACGCTTAACATTTCGCTCATCACGTTCCTCCGTCACACCAGGAAAAACTCGCCGAAGCCCATCTTTTTCAGCCCCCGGCGGTAGGCAATCGAGCTTTTATCCGCAGGGATATGGGCTTCCAGAGTCAGATCCAGCGGCAGGCTTTCCGGGCGCTGCGTCTCAACCATCAGGCGGTCTTCTTCAAAAATACGCAAATTGAAGGCGTGCACTTACTCTACCGGTATATGCAGGTCAAAGTTGCGCGCGATAGGGGCGAACATGCGGGTTACCCGTGAAGAGACGGGTGAGGCGGCGTTCATGATCACCAGCCTGGCTTCCCCCGGGAAATGGATCGTCAGCGTGGCGGTAAACGGTAAATGCATTTCAAAATGACGCAGCCACTGGAAGCCTTCCGGCGCCTGGACATCGGAGCTGGCGGGGTAGTTGCTCACCGAGCTCCAGTAATCGGCAACAAAGCCAAACGGCGTCTCCTGGGGCTGATAATGGGGAACCAGCGGATTATTGGGGTCAGCAAAGGTGTCAGTGTGGATCCAGGCAAAATGCGCCACGTCCAGAAACCCTTCCACCTGACGGCCGGCGAAGCCATTCACTTCAAACGCCGGGCAGTTGATCTGCTGAAATCCGTCGTTATCCCAGTGCGGCATGGTGGGCAGCGGCATTGGGTTATCCGGATCAAACGCCAGGCAGGTCCAGATCAACCCAAAGCGCTCCTCCACGGCATAGTTAATCAGGTTAAGCTTCGCGGGAACCGGCTGGTCAGGGCTGGACGGAATGCGGTTGCAGCGTCCATCTTCACCAAAGCGTAAGCCATGATAAGGGCAGATAATCCCGTGTTCATCGTGAAAGCCCAGCGTTAGCGGTACGCCGCGGTGCGGGCAAACGTCCCGGGCGACCACAACCTGGTCTTTGACGCGGTAGATAACCAGTTGTTCGTCGAGCAGGGTGGCTTTGACCGGTGCCGCGCCGATGTCGCAGGCGCGAGCAACCGGGTGCCAGCATTTTGCCAGACGCAGCCAGTCCTCTGGCTCAAACGTACAATGGGCGGGTGGAGTCGGTTGTATTTTCATGGTTGTCCCTCTCGCGTTCAGCCTAAAGGCCCGGCTTGAATGGTGTCGCACAGACCGTTAATGATGCGCTCTCCGGTCTCTTCTTTGAGCTCCTGGTACCAGGCCCGGGTCAATGCCATGTCTTTACCATGCGTGATATCACAGCGTTTACGGGCCTTAAGCACCAGGTCGCGGACCCGGTCACAGCGCAGCGCTTCGTACTGCCGCAACGCCAGTGCGATGTTGTGGTTCTCGCGCAGGCAGTTACCCAGCACCACGGCGTCCTCCATCGCCGCGCATCCGCCCTGGCCGATATCCGGCGTGGTGCTGTGCGCGGCATCGCCAAGAAGCGCCACGTTGCCGCGCACCAGGGTGTCGAACGGTTCAATGTCGTGGATTTCGATACGGTTGGTGGTCTCGGGATCCAGCGCGGCGATGAGCTTCTGCACCGGTGGCGCCCAGCCGCGGAAGTAGCCCGTGAGATCGGCGCGAAGGGTAGTGCGATCTTCCGCCAGCCCGAGGGGGAGCGGAACATCAAAAAAGAAATAGAAGCGTCCGCCGGCGACGGGCATCAGCGAAACGCGCTTGCCCTCGCCGACGAAGGTGGTCCACTGGTGCGCAGGGGCAATCTCTTCATCAATCTTCACCAGCCCGTTCCAGTTGACGTAACCGGCGTAGCGGCGCTCAGGCGTATAGCCCAGCACATACGGGCGAACCGCGGAGTGACTGCCATCGGCGGCAATCAGGAAATCCCCCGTCGCGGTAGTACCGTCGGTGAAGGTGACGGTGACGCCAGCCGCGTCCTCATGGACGCTTTCAACGCGTTTGCCGAACTGAACGTTCTCGTGCCCCCAGAAGTTCAGCATTTCGCGCTGCAGTTCCGTACGCGACACGGGGCAGGGGCGACCGCCCGTGCGCTCGACCAGCGGGGCAAGGCTAAAGCGGGTGAGGGTATCGCCTCGCCGGTGATCCTTATAGGCCATAAAGCGCATAGGGCCGCCGTAGGTCTCGATGATGTCGCCCATCCCGAGGTGCTGCATGCATTTCACCCCATTGGGCCAGATGGAGATGGCCGCACCGACGGGCTTCATCTCTTTCACGGCCTCAAACACGGTACAGTCGATTCCCGCCTTCTTCAGCGCTACAGCGGCGCTCAGGCCGCCAATGCCCGCGCCAATAACGATTGCTCTCATGCTTCTCTCCTTTTGCAGGGTATAAAAAGGGAAGAGCAATTTGCGTACCAGGCTGCAGAGTGGCGAAAAGCGCGTTGTATGGGGTGGTTTTGCACTGCTAAGGTGCGCAAACGCGGTGAGAATGCCTTTTTATGAATCAATAATTTCCTGTTGTGCGATCCGGAATCGACTGTTTCATGGGGGGTGGCAAGAGTGGCGTAGTTTGTGCAAAGCGATAAAACGACGATATGACGGGAGTGAGTATGATTGCACTGCAAACTTTTAATCAACTGAGCCACGAAGAGGCGCTCGCGCGGTTGCAGCCCTGCGTGGCGTTGCCCGACTGGGCCAATGCGCTGGTGCAGGGGCGGCCCTATTTACACCGCAAAGCACTGTTCGACGCCGCCCTGACACTGGCGCAAACCTGGGATGAAACGGCGCTTACGCAGGCCCTGAATGCGCACCCGCGAATTGGTGAGAAACCGACGGGAGCCCGGGCGGAGGCGGTGCTTTCGCGCCAGGAGCAGGGTGCCGTCGACAACCGCGACAGGCAGCTGGCACAGGCACTGCAGGAAGGGAACGCTCGCTACGAGGCCCGTTTTGGACGCGTGTTTTTGATCCGCGCGAAAGGCCGTAGCGGTGAGGAGATTTTACGCGCCCTCAACGCCCGGCTGGAAAACAGCGATGCGCAGGAGGTACAGGCCGCACTGGAACAGCTGCGGGAAATTACGCTGCTTCGGCTGGAAGGAGTCATTGACGAATGAGTACGTTAAGCACACATATTCTTGATATTTCGACGGGAAAACCTGCGCAGGGCGTAAGGGTTTATCTTGAGCAGGACGGCGTCGTATTGGCCACTGCTTTCACTAACGCCCAGGGGCGCATCACCGCGTTTATCCCTTTCCTGCCTGCAGGACGTTACCGGCTGGTGGCCGAGATAGGGGCTTGGTTCACCGAAACCGGCCGCGACACGCTTTACCCCTGCGCGCAGATCGATTTTGTGACGGGAGAAACGGCAGACGAGCACTTCCACCTGCCGTTTGTGATTGCGCCGGGCGGGTGGTCAACCTACCGCGGCAGTTGACCACACCTGCACACCGTTGACCCAGGTCTCGCTAATATTGCGCTCGTCGCCCAGGGTCATCAGCACAAACAGCTGCTCATAAATGTCCTGACAGCGCCGGTTACGCAGGCGCTGTAGCGGCGTAACGGCCGGGTCGATGACGATAAAATCGGCCTCTTTGCCGGGGGCGAAATTGCCAATCTTATCGTCCAGCCTCAGGGCGTGAGCGCCGCCCAGCGTGGCGTGATAAAACGCTTCGCTGGCGCGCAGGCGGTAGCTCTGCAGCTGACCCACCTTGTACGCCTCCCCGAGGGTGCGCAGCATGCTGAAGGTGGTTCCGGCACCCACATCGGTGCCAATGCCCATACGCACCTGGTGTTGCCAGCAGGCGGGTAAGCGGAACAGTCCGCTGCCAAGAAACAGGTTCGAGGTGGGGCAAAACGCCACCGCCGAGCCGGTATCGTGCAGACAGCGCCACTCGCTCTCATGGAGGTGGATCCCATGGGCAAACACGCTGCGTTCGCCGGTCAGCCCGTAATGATGATACACATCCAAATAACGTTCATGTTCCGGCCACAGATCGCTCACCCAGGCCACTTCATTTGGGTTTTCGCTCAGATGGGTCTGCATCCACGTGTCGGGAAACTCCTCTCTGAGCAGGCTGACCGCGGCCAGCAGTTCCGGTGAGGAGGTCGGGGCAAAGCGTGGCGTAATGGCGTAGCCCAACCGTCCACGGTGGTGCCAGCGCTGGATCAACTCGCGCGTCTGCCGGTAGCTCTCTTTCGCGGTTTCACTCAGGTAGTCAGGCGTGTGGCGGTCCATCATCACCTTCCCGGCGATAAGGCGCATGTTAAGGCGCAGGGCCTCGGTGAACAGCGCCTCGACCGATTCAGGATGCAGCGTACAAAACACCAGCGCGGTGGTGGTGCCGTGGCTGACCAGTTGGTTGATGAAAAACGCCGCAATCTCTTTCGCATAGGCCTCATCGGCAAACTGGCTTTCTACCGGGAACGTGTAGGTGGTCAGCCACTCCAGCAGTTGCTCACCAAAAGCGCCAATTATCTCCGTCTGCGGGTAATGGACGTGGGTATCGACAAAACCCGGGAGCAGCAGTTTGCCGCGCAGGTCGGTGTACCCTTTATAGGGATCAAGATACTGCTCGCCCTCCTGCCAGGCCATCTGCGCCAGAATTTTGCCGTCATGGATGAACAGCAGCCCGTCTTCAAGGTATCGCGCCTGTTGGGCGATAACGTCTGCACTGTCGCAGACCCGGGCAATATCAAAAAATGCACCGCGGATCGCAGTCTGGTAGTCCATCATGATTCCTGCCTTAGTGTTTGCGTAGCGGGGTGATGAGACTGAGCAAAAACGGTGCCAGAATGAAAAAGGCCGCAGAGGAACTGCGGCCCGGAGGAAGGGTCACTCTTTTTGCGTCGCCACGCGGGGGCTGAACGACGAGGCGCCTGCCGCTTCACGCTCTTCCCGCGCCAGCCAGCGGTAGATGACCCCGCCCAGGAAGACGCCGATAAACCAGCTAAAGTTTGCCACTTCATGCAGGGAGGGAATAAAGCTTATCACCAGTCCAACGGCAACGGATGGCACCAGCGCGCCGATGGCTTTCGGGTTAAAGCCGTTGCGATACCAGTATTTGCCTTTTGGCGTGTCATCAAAC
>ENA-UOZR01000442-UOZR01000442.1-food-metagenome-genome-assembly--contig:-NODE-442-length-16105-cov-5.994704_pt1 | contig 16105 bp, 6 predicted proteins | sample MGYA00249873_ERZ772733 | MGnify/ENA primary metagenome ERZ772733 (study PRJEB29005, sample SAMN08379462) | food metagenome | isolation source: cheese - non spiked | study: EMG produced TPA metagenomics... | reverse complement strand
AACTTCATTATCGGCAGGGATTATTAAGCAGCATTGCGATTTGGGCCGCGGTCTGTGCGATTTCGCCCTTGCTCGGCTCGCTGATGGGGATGCTCATTGCGCGCGTGATTCTGGGGATTGCGGAGGGGCCGCTCTTTTCATTAAAAACGCGCTTTATCAGCGAGCGCTTTGACGCAGAAGAGATCGGCAAACCCAACGCGGTGACCGCGCTGGGCGTCTCGCTCGGGCTGGCGGTGGGCTTTCCACTGATCACCTGGCTGATGGCGCATCTGGGCTGGGCGGGATCGTTCTACGCGTTGGCCGTCATGAATCTTGTGCTGGGTGGCGGGTTAATCTGGCGCTTTCTGCCTGCGCCCCAGAGCCGGGGGAAGATGAAAAAGCCGGGATGGGTGCAGACCTTCACCCTTGCCTGGCAAACGCCGCTGCTGGGCTGGATCCTGTTGGTTGAAATCGCCACGCTGAGCTATCTCTGGGGGAGCAGCGCCTGGCTGCCCGCATGGCTGCGCGATGAACATCACTTCTCACTGCATGCTACGGGCCTGCTTGCAGCCATTCCCTTCCTGCTGAGCCTGGGATCGAAATTTTTGGGCGGCGTGCTGCTCGACAAAATGCGCCCGGAACAGGCACCGCTGCTGTTTGTGGTGGGAGGCGCGTTAACGGCGCTGTCCGTGGTCGCGCTGATGCTCAGCCATCAGCCTGTCTGGCTGGGGATGTTTATGTTGTCCGCCAATGCGTTCTGGGGACTTCAGGGAGCTGCGATCCCTGCGGTGATCCAACATCATGCCGCGCGGGAAGCGGTGGGTAGCGCGTATGGGATCATTAATGGCATAGGGAATATCTGTGCGGCGTTTATTCCGCTGCTGATGGGGGTGGTGATGAAATCGGTCGGGTCGGTCAGCTCTGGCTTTTCGGTCCTGGTCGTGTCGCAGGCGATCACCCTTCTGGCCGGAGGAATGTTGCTGCTGCGCATGCGTCGCGCAGCAGCAATCAGCGCGTAAGGCTTATTCGCCTTTTTTCGCCGCCTGAATGTAGAGCATTTCCAGTGCCAGGGTCGCTGCCGCCAGGGCCGTGATTTCGGACTGATCATAGGCTGGCGCCACTTCCACCACGTCCATCCCGACGATGTTCAGATCCTTCAGGCCACGCACCAGCTTGATGGCGCGGTCGGACGTCAGGCCACCGATCACCGGCGTACCGGTGCCTGGCGCAAAGGCAGGATCCAGGCAGTCGATGTCGAAGGTCAGGTAGACTGGCATATCGCCGACGATCTGCTTCACCTGCGCGATGATGTCATCCACGCCGCGATCGTTCACCTGGCAGGCATCCAGCACGGTGAAGCCGTTGTCTTTGTCGAACTCAGTACGAATACCGATCTGCACGGAGTGGTTCGGATCGATCAGGCCTTCGTTCGGTGCAGTGTAGAACATAGTTCCGTGGTCAAACTCGCAGCCGTTCGCGTAGGTGTCGGTATGCGCATCGAAATGGACCAGCGCCATTTTGCCAAAGTGTTTCGCGTGGGCGCGCAGCAGTGGCAGAGTCACAAAGTGGTCGCCACCGAAGGAGAGCATACGCTTACCGGCTGCCAACAGTTTCTCGGCGTGGGCCTGCAGCTTTTCGCTCATCTCACGCGCGTCGCCGAAGGCATACACGAGGTCACCGCAGTCAACCACGTTCAGGCGCTCGCGCATGTCGAAGTTCCACGGGAAGCGGTTGTGCTCCCAGGCCAGGTTGGTGGAAACCTGACGGATTGCCGCCGGGCCATGACGTCCACCCGCACGACCGGACGTTGCCATGTCGAACGGTACGCCGGTGATCACCCAGTCAGCATCGCTGTCGTAAGGCTGGAAGTTCATCGGAAGGCGTAAAAAACCAAACGCGTTAGATACCAGAGAGTTATCGTACTGATGACCTAAAGTGCTCATGTCCTGACCTCTTATAAAGTCGATACATTAAAACAGATGAAAAAAAATCCCCTCCGCGTCGTTAAACCCGACGAGGAAGGGATTGATGTCCTTACTGCTTTTGCCTAATGCTAGCCTCTGGAACGTGAAGATTCAAGCTCACTTTTCAAAACATAAATCAATTGTGTTGCCAGACTTTTACGGCCTCTAATTATTCACCATACCGATAAAATTCATTTTTAGAATTGATATTATCTTAAGCCCCCCATTTCTTCGCATTATTTGCGTTTAAAAGTTTGAAGCAAAACTTAATTCATAAATTTAATAAATATACCATTTTAAAACTAGGAATATATTTAGGCCTGGCCGATAGCGGTGGAGGAGATGACCTCTATACAATAGCCCCCCCAATGAAATGATATGGATATTTTTATGAAGAAGTTATCTAAGCTGGCAATCCTGGCCGTTCTTTCAACCATCGGTACCGCCGCGGCAGCAGAAGATGGCACGATTACTTTTCAAGGTACTATTAGCGACGCAACCTGTACTATTACCGGCGGTGACGCACAGGGCGAATCTGAAAGCCCAGACTTTACCGTTCATTTACCTTCTATTAGTACAACCGCGCTTGCAACGGATGGACAGCGCGCAGGTGATACCCCATTCCACATTACGTTAAGCGGCGCAAACTGCACCAATGGCAAAGTTGCCAGCGTATTCTTCGAACTGGCGCAAAGCACCAATATCGATGCCACCACCGGTAACCTGAAAAATACCGTGGCTAAAGCGTCAGGCGGAGCTGAGAAAGTTCAGGTTGGTTTACTGGATTCTTCAAAAGCAAAACTGAACCTGAATACCGCAAACGATAGCGCTAAAACCGTTACGGTTGCCGGTAATACGGCTCGCTTTGATTACTGGGCACAATATGTGGCGACGGGTGGTGCATCTACTGCCGGTCAAGTCTCAACCGACGTTGTGTACTCCATTAAATATCAGTAATCGCGCGCCCCGCGGGTTTATCCGCTAAGAGTATCACCTAAAGGATTAGGCCAGATGTTAAAAAAACTTGTTATATCTTCTGTATTCATGATGACGCTGGCCTTTTCCTTTGCGGCCAGTGCAACGATTCAAATTATGACGACCCGCGTGGCATTCAACGCCGGGGAGAAAGAACAAACGATTCGTATTAATAACGTCAGCATAGCGCCTGAACTGGTTCAGGTGTGGCTTTCCAGCACCGATAAGAGTGACGGCATCGCCAAAGAAGATTTGCCTTTCTTTATCACCCCACCGGCGGCCAGAATTAACGGCCAAAAGGGGAAAGTTTTCCGCATATTCCAGACGGAAGGCGCCGCCGCGAAATATCCAAAAGATCGTGAAACGGTTCTGTGGCTCAATGTCCTGGATATTCCGCCTGAAATGGCGGACGACGTAGATAAAAATCAGCTAAAGATGGCGTTCAGAACGCTGATTAAATTTTTCTATCGCCCGGTTGGTCTGAAAGGTAATCCGATGAAAGCGGCGGATGAATTAACCTGGCAATTGAAAAAAGCAGCCAACGGTTATGACGTCGTTGGAACAAATAATTCGCCTTTCCATGTAAGCATGACAAATGTCTGGCTCCGAGATACTCAGGGTAAAGATGTCATGATTGATGGCGAGATGATCGCGCCATATAGCACGCTGGTATATCACTTCCCGCAGGTTAATGCCGTGCAGGGGAAAGGGACATTCCAATACAATTATATTACCGATCTGGGTGCCTATATTAAGCGCACGTATAACTTCTGATTAGTAATCATATTGACCAGGACGGTGATATGTCGATGTTTTACAAGAAAACTAACATTCTGCGGGTGATTAGTGGCTTTGTCATTTCGGTGACCATTGCGCCACTCGCAGTATATGCCAGTGATACCAGTAAGCCGATGACATTTTCTCGTGGGTTTATGAAGTATTACGATAGCGGAATCGATCTGACACAATTTGACGGCGTTGAAAAAATACTGCCGGGGAAATATACGCTTGAGGTTTACAGCAACCTCAAGCCGGTTAATACCTGGACCGTTACCTTTGTGGCTGCAAATAATGAGCAGGGATTCAACGCCTGCATGACGCCCGAAATGGTCGTCCGCTTTGACGTCGACACATCAAAACTTCCCCCCGACTGGAAGCAGAATACCTGCATTATTCTCCCTGAGCTGATTAAAGGCGCGACGGTTAATTATAATGCGGTAGAAGAACAGCTGGATGTCACGATTCCTCAGGCAATGCTGCTGAATACGCCTGCGGGTTACGTAAGCCCGGAGTTATGGGATAACGGCGTACCGGCGCTGATGTCCTCCTATACCCTTAGCGCCACCAGTTCACGTTATCGCCCCGCTCAGGACAACGCGACCTATCTCTACAGCAATTTGCACAACACCCTCGCACTGGGGGCATGGCGTTTTACGACCTACGACAGCCTGAGCTCCGGCAGCGACACGGAAAATACCGGCGTACAGCATATCCAGGCCTATGCAGAGCGGGCCATTGCGCCGCTGCAATCGCAGATAGTGCTGGGCGATCTGAACACCACCGGTGATTTTTTTGACACTACCGCCCTGCGTGGCGTTCGTCTCGCCACGGACGATCGCATGCTTCCCGACTCGGTACGCAACTATGCCCCGGTGGTGCGCGGCATCGCCAACAGCAACGCCACGGTGACCATCAAGCAGGCTGGCAACACCCTGTATGAAAAAGTGGTGCCGCCTGGGGAGTTCGCCATCAGCGATCTCTATGCGACCGGCTATAACGGCGATCTTGAGGTCACCGTAAAAGAGACAAACGGCAAAGAGTCCTACTTCGTGGTCCCCTACTCCAGCGTGCCGCAGCTGCTGCGCGAAGGTTACTCCCGCTACTCTGTGGCTGCGGGTGAAATCCGCGATACCTGGCTGAAAGAGGATCCGAAAGCGGTTGAGGGCACGTTTCAGTACGGCTTATTCAATAACTTTACCGGCTACGTTGGCGGACAGAGCGCGTTCGAAGGTGATTATGCGGCGCTGATGACCGGTTTTGCGATTAACACCCGTCTGGGCGCATTAGGCGTAGACGTGACGCGCTCTTTCACCCGCTTCGAGGGGCAGCCGGACACCGCAGGCTGCGGCACGTTCTGCAATATGAGCCTGCGCATTAGCCTGGCGAAGACCCTCCCGACAACCGGGACGAACTTCAGCCTGATTGGCTATCGCTACTCCAGCGCGAATTTCTACTCCCTGAGCGACGCGGTCAGCCTGAAGCGCTCGATTGAAGCCGATGAAGAAGACTTTCTCCCGGAACGCTATCGCGAGCGACTGGAAGCCAACATCAACCAGACGCTTCCCGCCGGTTGGGGAAGCTTCTACGTCAGCGGGTTTGTGGGCAACGTCTGGAATAACGAGCAGGGCCGGAATGAAAAGTCGAACTTCGTGCTGGGCTACAACAACCAGTTTGGCATCACGACCTGGGGGATCTCCCTTGGCCGCACCAATAACGACGATGGCGACCACGAAGATACGCTCTACCTGAACGTGAGCATGCCGCTTGGCCACCACTACGAGAAGCAGGCTCGCCTGGGGGCCAACTTTAGCTATAACAGCGAAGAAGCCAACTTCCGTACCTCGCTGAACGGCTCCGCCGGGGAACGCTCACAGTTTGGCTTTGGCGGCTATTTCAGCCAGTCCAACACACCGGAAACTAACTTCGGCATGAACCTCTCCTACACGGGCGAGAGCGCCTCGGGCGGGATGACCTACAGCCAGTCCCGGGACTCCTTTATGGGAGGGGTCAACCTGAACGGCGGCGTGGTGGTGCATGAAGGCGGCATCAACTTTGTGCCGACCCTCGCAGACACCATTGGCATCGTGGAAGCAAAAGGCGCAGAAGGCTCCCGCATCTACCCGGATTCCCAGGCCGTCATCAAAGACAACGGCTACGGCATTGTCGGGTATCTGGTGCCTTACAAGTACAACGAGGTGTACGCCGACCCGAAAGGCACCGCGTATACCGTCGAGGTCGACGACACCCGCCGAACCATCGTGCCAACCTCCGGCGCGGCAGTGCTGATCAAAATGGACACCCAGGCCAATCGCCAGAGCTTTGTGCGCTTTATGCAGCCTTCCGGCGAAGTGATCCCATTTGGTGCGTCGGTACTGGACGAATCGCACAACGCGATCGGCATGGTCGGTCAAAACGGCGTGGCGATGGTGGCGCTTAAGGAAGGCCAAAACGTCTTTACCCTCCAGTGGAAGAAAAATAAAAAGCCCGCGCAGTGCGGTGCGCGTTATGTGAAGCAAGGCACTGAGGACCGACCAACCGAGGAAGAAGCGTTTAAGGCTATTGAAATTACCTGCATCAATAACGGGGCAACACCATGAAACGGATTTTTACGGCTGCGCTGATTCTTTTATCCACGGCGTTTATCTCTTTAACGTGCAACAACGCCTATGCGGCGTTGTGCACCCTCACGTCCCCGTTGGCGACGCTGAATATCATGGACGACATCACGCTTAACGTCATAAAGCAGCGTGAAGTCGGCAAGGTTTTATGGAGCAAAACCTATCAGGTGCCGGACGTCAGCTACACCTGCGACGCGTCCACCCAATCTTCATGGCATTCAAGCTATTCGCGAAGCTATATCCGGTCGCAGATTGATCATGTCTATAACACCGAAATCCCGGGGATAGGCATTCGCATGCGATGGCCCACGCAGACCGAATCTTCATGGCTGCCGGGTAACTCGGGTTCGCCGACCACGTGCTCCACCGGTTGTGGAGTGAAAAACAGTACGGTTCTGGTGGAAATGGTCCAGACCGGCTCGATGCCTGAAGGGGAATACTTTATTCCAGCGGGTAAGGTGGCGGAGGCACTGGTGATCCCGTCCGCCGATGAAAGCGAAAAACTGCCGATTATGGCCATCAACTTTGGTGTTGCCATTAAGGTGGTTACCGCCTCGTGCTCCATTTACCCCTCGGCAACAAACGTCGATTTAGGCACCTATAACATCGCCGATTTTCAAAACGACGATACTTTTCAGGGTGTTAAAAAAGACTTCAGCATCACCGTGGGCTGCCCTTCTACGGAACAAATTGGCATCACTTTCAACTCCTTAATTAACACCCCTTTAGGCGCGTTGACCGGTGTGATCGGCGTTGAAAGCGGCGATGGCTATGCAAGCAATTTCAGTATTCGCCTTTTTGAGAAGAACTCAACCGCGATCACGCTGGGTAAGGAGAAGGTCTATACCGCCTCCACGCTCACCAAAAACTATCAGGCACAAATCTATGTTGGCGGCGGGGTCGATCGTAAGACGGCCCTCACCCCCGGCAAAGTTGTCGGCGCCGTTCAATACACCGTTGTCATTAAATAACGCTCAGGGAGAGAGTGATGCGTTGTCATTTTAAAATCAAAAACGTCCTGTTTTTACTGCCTTTATTACAGGTGGCCCATGCCGCCATACTGCCCTCAGTTCAGAACAAGCAGGAACTTGACCGCCTGGAGCGGCAGAGTAACCAGTATCTGATTGAAGAGGCGAAAAGAACGGAAGCGTTGCTGCAACAGCAGCGCGCAATTCGCGGCGAAGACGCGGAGACCGGCCTGCCGGCAAATTCATCGTGGAAGTTCAACGTAACCCGGATCGAGATCCTCGACGATCATCTGTTCGACGGATCGCCGCAGCGCGAGGAGATCGTCCAGCGCTATCTGGGTAAGGATCTTGGTAAATCTGACATTTTCACCTTAGTGAAAGAGTTAACGGATTTTTATATTTCCCGTGGCTATGCCACCACTCTTATCAGTATCGACCCCGGCAACATCAAGAGCGGTACGCTTAAGCTTCGCGTGCTGTGGGGAAAGATTAACGATTTTAAGGTGAACGGCCAGACACCGGGCCTGCGTGATAGCACGCGTCTTTTTACCGCCTACCCGTTTGCCAAAGACAAGATCCTCAATATGCAGGATGTCGACCAGATGGTTGAGAACCTGATGCGGGTCTCGGAGAGGGATAATATTAGCGTTGAACCCTCAATCATTAATGGCTATTCCGATCTTAACCTGATTCATCAGCCCTCATTTCCGATTGACGCGGCGGCGGGGTTAAATAACTCCGGGAGCAAATCAGAAGGCTGGCAGCAATATTACGGCAGCCTGACGGCAAAAAATATTGCCGGATTAAACGACATTTTTAATGCGTATTACTCGTGGAACGATCTGAAAAATAATAATGATAAACAGGACTCCTGGTCATTTAGCTACAGCGTGCCGCTGGGCTATTGGGGGTTTGATACCAGCTATTACAAATCCGAATACGAAAAAGGCATCGACGGCGGCTTCGGCATTTACGATTCCGATGGCACGTCAGAGCGTGCATCCCTGCGTATCAGCCGCATGCTGATGCGTGGCGCAACGGGCAAAACCAGCGCCTGGATGAAAGTCGAACGCCGGGATAACTACAACGGCATCGAAAACGCGCGCATTGACGTTAGCTCAAAAACCTACACCTCGCTGGCGTCGGGCCTGACCTACGTTGGCGCCATGGGCGGTGGCTGGTTCTATGGCGATCTGAGCGTCACCGCGGCGGTGCCGTGGTTTGGTTCAGCCCGCGACGGCGATAAAGACCTTGAGGGTTTCGACGTCGATTATCTGAAATACAACGGCATTGCCTCCTGGACGCGCCCGCTCGCTAAGTTTGGCCGACTCGGCATGACCTACGAGCTGAACAGCGGTTTTCAGTACACGCCGGATGTGCTGGTGAGTGATGCCAAAGTGACTATCGGCGATGAATACACCGTTCGTGGTTTCAAAGACGATAACGTGATGAGCGACAGCGGCGCGTGGATTGCCAATAGCCTGCAGTTTCCTTTCGATATTGGACTGGCCGGTATTTACCAGCTGACGCCCTATATTGGCTACGACGTTGGCTTCACAAAAGATAATTGCCCGAAAGGCGTCAATGTCTGCGACAGCCAATTCATGATGGGCGCATCAGTGGGCGTTAAAGCCACTGGCAGCCATTTCTCTTCCTACGTTATGGCAGGGTGGCCCGTTAAAAAACCAGACTCAATGGAAGAAGAAACCGTCGATAACACGGTGGTTTATTACAAAACGGAAATTAACTTCTAACAAAGGGAAGAATAATGAAAAACAAAAACACACGCAGCGGAAAAATAACCACGCGCAATTTGCATAAGCGGCTCTGCCCATTATATCTGTCTTTGGCCGGCATTTTCTCGGCCCCGGTCGATGCGGCAACCACGCCTGATAATCGTCAGTCGAAAGGCCCTACCATGGGCCAGGCGGCCAACGGCACGCCCGTGGTGAATATTGCCGATCCTAATGCGAAAGGCATCTCCATGAATAAATTCAACGAATTTAACGTTGAAAAACAGGGGATGATCTTTAACAACAGCATGCAGGACGGCGTAACGAAAATTGGCGGCTATGCGGTAAAAAACGCCCAACTGCAGCACGAAGCCAGCGCCATTATCAGCGAAGTAACGGGTGCGAAAGCGTCCTACATTAACGGCACGATGGAAGTTTTCGGTAAAAAGGCCGACATCATCATTGCCAACGAAAACGGCATTAGCGTGAACGGCGCAACCACCATCAATGCCAACAGCCTGACCCTCAGCACCGGTAAAGTGCAGGCAAATAACGACGGTTCCTATAAGCTGGCGGTCGAAAAAGGGGCGGTATCCGTCACCGGTCAGGGCATTAATACCGACGGGCTGGGCTACTTTGACATCGTTAGCCGCAGCGCGCAGCTGGAAGGCGAAATTGCCGGTAAAGCAGACATCAAAGTGCTGGCGGGCCAGAACGACTACGACCTTGCGACCCGTAGCCACACCGTGCGTAACAAAGGCGACGGACGGGGTCCGGCCGTGGCTATCGACGGTAGCGCGCTTGGCTCCATGTACGGCGGAAAGATCCAGCTAATCAGCACCGAATCCGGGGCGGGCGTCCGTCATGCCGGCGGCATTATCGCCAGCAGCGATCTCGAGATCAGTGCGGATGGCGACATTACGCTCGCCAGCCTGTCGAGCGAGAAAAATATGTCGCTCTCCGGCAAGAATATCACCCTGAACAAATCCACTTCCGGCGTTCAGGCAAAAAACGACATTATCATGAACGCCCTGGCGGGCATCACGCTGAATAACGACGTGATCGCCTCAACCGGCAAAATCCGCATTGATGCCAGCTCGCTGGTGCAAAATGCCGCCTCGCTGGTAACCAACAGCACCACCACCACCGTTCCGGCGATTCAGATTAACGTCGCGGGCCAGTATACCCTGAACGGCAAACTGCAGGCGCTGGACGCCAACGGCAAGGTCATTGCAGACGGCGTCGTGACGCTGAAAAACGGCGATTTCGTTGTGAAGGTCAACGGCGTTGAAGTGCCGTTTGCCTCGCTGATCTCGGATACCCAGGTGATCAGCCACAGCGGTGACGTACAGATTACCGCAGGCAGCATGAATAACGGCGGCGGCAGCGTCCTGGCGAAAAAAGGCACCCTGCAGTTCACCCTGAAAGAGGCCTTTGTGAACAGCGGCTCCGTCAGCGCCACGGGGGACCTGACGATTGCGTCCGGCTCACTGAGGAACGACGGCGTGCTGTACGCATCCAATAACCAGACGCTCCGCGTCGGCAACCTGGACAACAACGGCCGCATCTTCGCGGAAAAACGGCTGGTGATGAACGCCAGCGCGCTGAACAACCGTGGAAACATCGGTGCGACCACTGACGCACTGCAGGTCACCACGACCGGCAATTTGACCAACAGCGGCACCCTCGTGGGTGATGCGGCAGCCGTCAGCCTGAACGTCGGCGGCGACGTCGACAACAGCGGTAACATCATCAGCAACGAAAAAGATGTCTCCCTGACTGCCAGCGGTAAATCCATCAAGAACCAGGGCAAAATCGAGGGGAAAAACGTTACCCTGACAGCGTCCAACGCCGACGCGACGCTTGAAAACAGCGGTACGCTGAACGCCAGACAAAAAGCGCAGGTGAAAGCGGCGAAGCTGAATAACAACGGCGGAACCCTGAGCGCAGCGGGCGATGTTGCGCTGAACGTCAGTAAGCAATTAAATAACACCCACGGCGGCGAGATCCTGGCGGGAGAAAACCTTACGCTGGACGGCGCGCAGACGACTGCACTGACCAACGACAATAGCCGGATCCAGGGGAAAAATGTCACCCTGACCAACATGTCCACTCTCACCAACACGGGCGACGCCGTTCTGCTCGCGAGTGGGGCGATGGATCTGTCCGGCACAACAACGCTGACCAACTCGGCCTCCGGCATTCAGGCAACGTCCATCCTGCTGGACCACATCGGCACGCTGAATAACATCAGCGATGCTACCCTCTACAGCAGCGGCAATCTCACTCTGTCCAACATCGGTACCCTCACCAACGATGCGTCTCAGCTGGTTGCAGACGGTGCGCTGGCGATGCTGAACATCACAAACGTATCCAACACCAACAGCGCCGCGATCGTCGGTAGCGGCAGCGTAACAATCAGCAATGTGGATACGCTCCACAACAGCAACAGTGCGGTGATCCAGTCTGAGCATGCCCTCAGCATGAACAACGTGGGTACGCTGAACAACAGCACTGACGCGGCGCTCCTCGCCTCGGGCAACATGACCCTGGACGGTGTGAATACGCTGAACAATGCCTCGGTGATCCTCAGCGATGGCAGCATTACGATGCAGAACGGCGACACGCTGCACAATAACGGCGTCGTGCAGGCGGGCACCGATCTGATTATCCGCAATATCCGAAGCCTGATGAACGACGGGAGCGACCATGTGCTCATGGCCCTGCGGAACCTGACGATCGAGGATGTGGATTCCCTGACCAACTCCAGCCAGGCGGTGATCACGGCCAGCATGAACACGGTGCTGAACGCCGTTGGCGTACTGACTAACCTCTCCGGTGGGGTGATTCAGGCCGTTGATGGGGCGTTAACCGTCGCGGCAAATTCGCTCCTCAACAGCGGCAGTGAAAATGGTTCGAATTCGACTCTGGTGGCGGGCGGCGATGTGATCGTGACGTCAGAGAATGTGACCAACGAGAGTGGCGCGGCCATTGTCTCGACGGATAACAACCTGACGCTGAACGTGAAGAACACCCTTAACAACAGCGATGAAGCCGTGCTCGCAGGGGCAAAAACGACCTCGCTGAATGTTCAGACAGGCAACATCAAAAACACCACTGAAGCAGTCATTGCGGGCACAAATATTGCAGTTGCGACCAAAAACCTGCAAAACGATGCCAACGCCTCCATCACCGCCGACCGGGATCTGCAGCTGACTCTCGCCAGCCTGAACAACACGGCCGGTATTCTTGAGGCCGGACGCGATCTCACGCTTAGCGTTGACAACAGCCTGACCCTCGACGCCAATAACCAGAATATCTACGCCGGACGCGCGATGGCGATCGCCACGCACGGCGACTTTACCAATAGCACCCAGATGGAAGCGATTGGCGATTTGACCGTGAATGCAGACGGTAATTTCACCAACGCCGTCTCTATCGTGACCGGAGGCGATCTCAACGTCACCGCGGGCAATATCACCAACAATGCCGGTAGCCTGCTGTGGACGATGGGCGATATGAGTCTGGAAGCCCGTAACGGTACTTTCTTCAACGGCGTGTCGGGTAACGTGCTCAGCATGGGCGATATGTCGATTATCGCGAAGGAGATCCATAACCAGGCCGGGATCATTCGCGCAGAGAAGGACGTGAATTTAGACGCGGAATCCATCAGAAACGAAAGTAGCTATACCGGCGACGAAATCTCCATGACGGGTTATCAGAACGCCAGTGCGGTATATAGCACCGTTGAGCATCTCGCGACGAAATCTAACACCATGATTAACTTCTCAATGCCGGTTGTGACCTCGGGATTGAGACTGGATCATCAGGCCGAGATCAGCGCGGGCGGCAACATTAATATTAACCAGCGCAATATCTACGACAGAAAACAGATTACAAACAAAGGTGGTCTGATTCAGGCGGCGAAAGATATTACGGTTACCGGTGATATCTACAACTCACCGGAATACGGTGAAATGTCCATTTATGATTATCTGCAGCTGCCGTTAGAGATGCAGGGCGGGCTCACCTATCAGTGGCATTTAGGCGCCTATCATACGTCAACGTGGAACTTTGATACTCTTTACCAGTTCCTCGACTTCGAGTTTGGCAATGGCGCAGCGGCCGGTAAGACAGGCAGTGATGACCCTGAAAAAGCGCTCTGGTACAACGCCGTCGTGATGACCGGCAACGAGTCCACGCTTTTCAACAAAATGATGTCCGACATCTTCGGTGAAACCTGGCAAACCACCGACTACGGTACAATGTGCGGTATCTGGGCGAGCGTAACAGCCTCCAATAATGAGGCATTAAAAAACAATAAAACCTACTTCGTTCCTTCTGAAAAAGGCGAGATCACCGCGGGCGGTAACTTTACGCATAACGGCGGCACGCTGGATAACGGTATTGCGGACGCTGGGGTGATTAACAGCCACAGCGACGTAAGCGATATCGACGTGGGTGAATACACCGTGGATACGGTCATTGCCGGTTACGATGTCCAGGTAAATACCAAGAAAATTGACGAGCTGGCGATGGGCATTAGCCCGATGCCAACCATCAAGGATATGGTCTCCATTCCGGGCATGTTTGAAGTCTCAACCGACTTTAAGAAAACCGCCGAAGCGGAAAAAAATGGCACGGCTTATCCGGGGCCAGCCAACAATATCGTTCCGATCTTTGAAACGCGTCCGTCAATGATCGATCAGAGCGCTTACACAGGATCGGATTACTTCTTCGATCAGGTGGGCTATGACCCGCAGAAGCCGGTTAACGTTATTGGTGATAACTACTTCACCTCAGAATTGATCCGCCGTGAGATCAACAGCTCGGTGGGCAGTTTCTTTTCGATCCGTGATGGTCTGGAAGGCGACGCGCTGGTGCAGGCCCTGATGGATAATGCAGGCTTGGCAGCACAGGACAGCGAGCTGGGGCTGGTTGTTGGTCAATCCCTGACCGAGGAGCAGCGCAACGGACTGGACGCCGATATCGTCTGGTTCGTCAATCAGACGGTGAACGGCGTGGACGTGATGGTCCCGGTCGTGTACCTGTGCCCTGAAACGCTTCGTCAGATGGAGAGCGGAGACGTTAACGGCGGCACCGCGACCGTTCATGCCGGTGGCGATATGAACGTCGACGCGAACAGCATCAATAACGCCAACGGTACAATCTCATCCAAAGGCGACATGACGCTGGTCTCTGATGGGGATATCAACAACGTTAGCAACGGCATGAGCGCGGGTATCTCTGCGGGCGGCGACATCAATATGTCCAGCACCAGCGGCAATATCAATAACAACGGCGCGGCGATTAACGCTGAGGGCGACGTGAACATGTCCGCAGCTCAGGGTGACATCACCATGACGGCCAGCGTAGGGCGCGATGAGAGCGGCAAGCAGGTGATCCACGCCTTTGAGGACGGCGTTACCGCAGGCGGCAGCATTAACATGGAGGCTAAATCAATCACCTCCAACGCGTCGGATATTACGGCGGGTCAGGATGTAAGCATGAAGGCCACCGACGGCGACGTCACCTTCAATGACCTGCATGAAATTGACGCCACGCGTATCATTGATAACGACGTCAGAAGCGCGCTCAACTACACGATGTCTGATACCTCAACCACCACGGGCAAAGCCATTGGCGCGAATGTTTCCGCTGGCGGCAACATGAGTATCGAGGCCAAAAACGACGTGGTGATGGAAGGGGGGACCTACAACGCCCAGACCGGCAGCATCACCGCTGAAAATGACGTGACGATCAAAACGTCCCAGGACGTTGCTCACGAAGAACAGCACAGCTCGTCACGCGAGTTTGTCATCAGCGCGGGCGTCAGCGGCGGCGGCCAGTCGGTTAACACCAGCTACGGCACCATGGACGGCGGCAGCACCGAAACGACCTCCGGCGACTATGTCAGCGCAGGATCAGAATCCGACACCTCCGCTATCGGCAAGAAGCCTGGCCGTGCGCCGGTGAATGATACGGCTGGCTTCACGTTTGGCATGAGCACCTCCAGTGACTCGTCCGTCACCGACAGCAAAAAGAACACCAATGCCGCAATCAACTTTGGCCAGTCCGGGACGATTGAAGCCGGTAAGACCGCTGACATTGGTGGGGCGGATCTCAGCGCGGGCAATGCCCTGACCATCAACGCCGAGGACGTCGCGACCACGAAATATGAAGATGAGATGAAAAACACCTCATCCCATAAAGCGACGTCGTTTGGTATCACGGGTGAAGCCCACAGCACCCTTGTAGATACCTTTGATAAAGCCGGTAACCTGATTGAAAAAGGCACCGAAGGCCAGTCTGCCAACGCCGGAACAACGGCTGCGGAAGTGCTGGGCGAGGCCTCTAACCTGCTGCTCAACGATCTGGCTGGCGGTTCCGTTACCATTGGCGGCAGTTCGTCTAAATCGCACTCGACCTCCACCTCCACGGCGGAAAACATTAACCACATCAGCGCCAATAACGTTTCGATCAACACCAAAAAAGACACCACCTTGAACGGAACAGACATTAGCGGCCAGAACGTTGAAATTAACGCAGGCGGCGATGTGAACATGAATGCGGCGAAATCCACATCCAGCTACAGCAACACCACCGAGGAGCACTCGGCGGGCATCTCGGCTGGCGTGGGCGTGGATCTCTCCGGCGTGAGCGGCGGCGCGTCTGTCGACTACAGCGGCAGCAAAGAGACCGGAACAGGCAACAGCACCAGCTACACCAACAGCACCATTACGGCAGGCGACGTCAAAATTAAGTCCGGCGGCGACATGACCATGAGCGGTGCCAACATTGACGCCAATACCGCGGACGTGGATGTTGCAGGGGATATGACCGTGAACTCCCTTCAGGATACGGTTCACACGGACAACGAGCGTGCCAACTGGGGTGCATCCGTCGGTGTAGCCGTGTCGACGAAAGGCGTGATGCCTACCGGGGCCGTTAACGGCGGCGGCGGCTCAGAGGCTTATGACTCGGCAACCACCGCGAAGCAGTCCGGCATTCACACCACGGGGGACGTGCAGGTGAAAACCGGCGGCGACCTCAACATGGCGGGGGCCAATATCGTCTCTGATAATGGC
>ENA-UOZR01000432-UOZR01000432.1-food-metagenome-genome-assembly--contig:-NODE-432-length-16560-cov-3.983217_pt1 | contig 16560 bp, 15 predicted proteins | sample MGYA00249873_ERZ772733 | MGnify/ENA primary metagenome ERZ772733 (study PRJEB29005, sample SAMN08379462) | food metagenome | isolation source: cheese - non spiked | study: EMG produced TPA metagenomics... | reverse complement strand
CCAGTCCCGCATTCCGTATTCTGGCGACGGTGTACCAGGACAGTGTTTGCAGTTCGACGCCGTTATGACGAAACAATGCCAGGCTTAACTGTTCAACTTTTTGCCAGTCAACGTCCGGGCGCGCGGGGTGAGTCAGCTTGCTGATTTCATCGCGTAACAATCCGAACTCCGTGAAAGCACGCGGGTCACCACCGGTGCTGATGCGATACTTATCCATGTCAGTACACTCCAGTCTCAAGCCAACCCTGCCTCTTAAGGTGACGGATAAGAACCCGCCCCTCAGGGGTAAAATCAGTACCATAGCGAACAATGCCAAGGTCTTGCAGTTCAGCATCAATGGAATAACGCAAATGCCCCGGCGTTTCCTGCTCCTGCATCGTTACCTGAATACCTTTTAGCCGCGGTTCATACTTCAACAAAACCTGAGAAAGCGTGCTGATAAGCTGATGTGCCGTACCTGGCATTCCCTGGAGGATTTTGGTCATATCCGGCAGACCGTAATCGGGTAAATGTTTGAGGCTACCGGCACGAGTATTCAAAATGCGCTGCATATTATCCAGGACGGATAAGATGACCTGCGTGTTTTCACTGACCGAGTGCAAAGGGAAACCACCGGAAAAATTACCCAGTAAGATGTCATAAAGAGACGGCTGCTTGACCATTACTCATCCTCCTGCGCCAGGAGTGCCAGAGTCCGGGTATTTAATTCAAGCACACGCGCCTTATCAGGATCGAGATCTTCACGGCGTAATACCACGCGCCATGAATCTTCAGACTGTTCGGGAGAAATAAACATCCCCGCCACGGCAACATATTGCGCTTCCTTTTCGAGTGGAATATCGACAGTTACACTTTCACCAGGACGTATCAAAACATCTTTCTGAGCCAGTAAATCTGTTTTCACCACCGTGCTATCTTGCTCAAATAAAGACTGATAATTAGCCGAATCAAACGCTTTACGATCTTTGAGTTGGTAAATACGCACAACCGTAGAAAGCGCTATGCCCTGCGCATTATTATTAGCGCCTTCTCTGGCGGAAAGATCCAAATGCAGTGTTTTAATTTCCTTATAAAAAATAGACTTCGTTAATGACACCGTGCCTTCAGATACTTTTTGTGTCAGACCACATCCAGTGACCACACTGGTCATTACGGTTATTACGGCAAAATTAATAGCGATAATCGCCAGTCTCATCGGCTTCCCTCCGCTGATCATGTTGACTAAGGCTCTGCCAAAGCCCAAGTTTAATTGTTATAAATTGATTCTTAGCTTCCGGGTTATCCAGACGCAAAACGGCCGTGCGGCCAAGCTGTACTGCTCGTTCACATTTGTTACTGGTAAGTTGAGCATCCGGAAGCGCCGAGCGAGGAATGCGTAATTGCAGCCTTGCATTGACTCTGGCGCCTAAATACACGTGCATCAGCGCGAGAAAATCATGATAAAGCTGGCCGCCCGGTAACCAGTCGCGAACCTCATCGAGAACATCCGTTGTAAGAGTAATAAGCACCTGGCTGTTAATATCTACAGCGCTATGTCCCATCACCGGGCGAGAATGGAGGCTAACGGGTTGCCGCGTACTCATTTTTAACGGCTTATCCTGCAGGATTAAGCGTTTATCATGAGGAGTCACGGTGATATTTGTTGTTGGCGATAATAAAGATACCAGCGCGGATATACCTTCCGCCGTACGCGTTGGCATTCTCATGATTCCCAACAGCGCCAAAAAACGCGATAACGGAGCCTCGGTTTGCGTGGCGCATCCCCGAATGCCTAACCCGGTCAACCCCAGTAAATATTGTGATGTTTCATCTGTAGCGCCTGGGCGGAAGGTCGCCGGATAGCTGTATTTACGCCAGATTCGATAAAACTGCGTAATTAAGCGATGGTTAAAAATATCCAGAAACTCAGCAGCAACGTCCGAACCTTCCTGACGCTGGGCAATATCATCCTGATAGGTTGTCGGCAGCGGCGATTCCACGCCATACAATCCCATAAAAGTGACACGAACCGTTGGTGGAAGTATGGGTTGTAGCGGATCATATTCTGCATTTTTTAGCTCCCCCGCCGGGAACCCCATCCCGGGATGAGGACGAAAACGAATGGTATCGAAGCGCGGACTTTGTTGGCTTCCAGGACTTGGCGCTTGTGGATTCCACTGTTCCAACAACTGGCAGAAACGATAAAAATTAGTACGGGGTAGGTTTTCACCAAGGCTATTTAGCAGCCGGGTAGTCGCTGATTGTGATTCTCTTTCCATCGCAAGCTTTTCCCTGCCGGCTGTATGATTAAAGTAAGCTGATTAAATAAGTGAATATCCGCATACAACGCAAAAAAGCGGTTAAGCATTTCACCAAACAGATGAATATCGCCCTCACCGGTAAATCCGTTCTCATCAAGCGTTATTTCGATATCCACCCCACGGAGTAAAAATCCTTTTTCAAAGCGCTGTATTTCATGTTGCTGAACATCCATGATCGCATCCAGACGACGATAATTAAGCTCATCGTCCTGCCAGTTATAAAGGGACAACGTTCCTTTGAGCACTTCTGCGCTAGCCATCATATTCAGAAAGCTGGATCCCAGGTGGCTCAACACTCGCCAGTGAAAACGATCCTCTGCGGGAGGATAAGCAGGTAGTGTCGGCTTACACAGATTGCGCACGGCAATCGGCGTCTGGAGGATCTGCTCGCAGCGATTGAGCAATGAACTCTGCAAAGCTCGCCTGGGTAGTTGACCGTTTGTTCCGGTCACTTTTAATGACAAGGTTTCCTGCTCAGCAAGACGATCCCGCTCCCAGGCATCTCCTCCAAGGATCAACCATGTATCATATAATCCGGATACGCCGCGTCTGACGCGAGTATGGTAATAACGCTCTGGCGCGTTACGGCGCATCATGCCTCCCTTATGGCGAAAACTGGTGAAAGGAGCATAGACGGCGTTATGCGTTCGCTGTGAACCAGAAACCGCATCGACTGCATAAATTTCCGTATGTCCATCCTGCAACCTGCGCGGACGCAGCAAATATTCGCTTTCTAGTCCATTAACCACCAGTGGATCGGCCTCCATAGTGAAGAGATTAATCACCGGAACGCAATGAAGACGAATATTTTCACTCCCCAGAGGAAGCTCAGAATTCCACTGTTGAGTCAGTACCACCTCTATTTCAAAGCAATCTATACCAGCAGGAAACGTTATCTTTTCCAGACCGTTAAGATGGACAAACATAAATTTTTCGCGGAACGTAAAATACTCAAGCAATAATTGCCAGCCGCCAAACGCCGTATCGCCTTTTGGCCATAAACTGTCTTCACTGGCAAATCCGCCAGGTGAAAAGTAACCATCCAGTCGAATACGCTCTACGCTTTTGGGGAGCCTCAGATAAAGAGAGGCCAGACGCTTTGTCAAAGCAAGGTGCAGCGCATGGGTCACCGGCGCATCACCACTCAGGTAAAAACTGAGGCGCGTCAGATCAGTTTGCGACCAGTCCATCTGTGGATTGCACTTTATTCGCATACGAATGACCGAGCGTCCGTCAGGTTCCGCATCGATATTCACCGCCGTGACAGACAGCGGATTGAGCGTGACGGGCTGTGTAGTACGATACTGACATACCGTTTTTTTAGGACCGACGGGCTGTGACAATACGCCAAACCTCGCGTTAATCCTCTCGCTCATTTTCAGCACATCAATATCAGGTAAAAGCTCGACAATACTTAAGGAAGGAATGGTACGTAAATAATGAGGCCACAGCAGACTCATCAAACCTTCGGTAAATTCAGGAAGATGATCGTCAATTTTAGCCCGCAATCGCCCCATCGAAAATGCAAAACCTTCAAATAATCGCTCCACATAGGGATCGGGAATACCAGCTTTATCCAGATCCAGCATGGCTGCACGATCCGGATGCGCCTGCGCAAACTCTTTTGCCGCTTCCCTTAAATAACGCATTTCCGCGTCATAATAACGCAGAGTTAAGTCTTCCATTTTACAGTTCGCTTATTTTGTTTTAGCCACACAAGACGGCAGCTCTGGCAGGATCAATGGCTACCAGTCCGGACAACAGTAAGTCCATCTCTGGCATCAGACGCGCTTTGTCACTTTCACTGCGATTGGCTTTTAAACGCAGAAGTTTCAGCCGTCGCGCTTTTACTTCAAACAGCAGTTCAGGCTCCCATTGTTTGAGGGTGAGAGAGTGTGCTGTCGCATTCAACTCGCCAAGCAAATGCAGCGCGAGATCGTTGCGCCCACATTGTTCCGTCAGGCGAGCCATCAACAGTTGGCGTAACCAGCGTTGTCGACGTGAAATCACGCCGGGGCGAGCCTGAAGCCAGGCGAGCGCGGCTTCAACGCCTTCGCTATCCGCCAGCGCCAAGGCCTCGCTTTCAAGTAGCAGGATATCGTCGTCCGCCCCTGCGGTAGCCGCAGTGACTTTTTCCGTCTGCCAGTCACTTTCCTGCAGCACCTCACGGGCGATCCACTCACGCGTGACGTCATCGGCAAAGGGCATTCCGTCGTTAAATGCCAGCGTTTCCAGACCCGGCATCCGATGCAGCAACATTTTCAGATCGCTGATGATAATCCCGGCATTTTTATCCCATGGCGACCCAGCCCTCATTAATGCCTGATGAAGGTACCACTGCACATCAAGCCAAAAATGATTCACTCCCTCAACAAATAAGCTGTCAGTTAACTCAATCAATTCAGTCCAGCTTTGCTGCAAATAAAGACGTTTAAGCTGCGCACGGTAATCACTCTTGGGCGGTTCCAGACGTGTACGTCCGGCGCCATCTGGCGGAGGAAGCTGGCTGACCGTATCGAGCCGCACGCTTTTCATCAAATGATGCGCCGCCAGCCAGCCATCTGGCTGATCGGCCAGGTATTTGGCCAACACCCGTGCCTGCTCCAGTAACTCCCGGCCCGAGGCAATACTTTTGAGGACGGGAGTATCTGCGCTGTACCGAGCGGTTTGGGTGCTGATATTTTGTGGTACCAATGCCTGAGCACCGCCTGATTGGGCCAGACGGTTCTCCAGCGCGCTATACAGCGCTCCAAGCCCTGGGCGAATGCTCTCCTCTCGCTGATTAAATTGCTGGTCCAGCAACATCAGCGCACCGGCGATCCGTTGCGCGTCAGGTCGTGAAACTTCCGGGAATCGCGCCAGACTATCCAGCATCCGCCCGCCTGCTAACCATTCGAGGGCGGCTTTATGACTATTCGCTTTTAAGGGATGAAGAGTATCGCCATATTGCTGCATCAGGCCAGCCAGCAAAATCAGACCATCCGCCAGGCCGGACTCACCATCCTGGTGCAAACGCGCCCATGTGTAATAAGTGACAACACGGACATCCTTACAGGTGTTGATCAGGAGTTTTTCCGCAAGCTCAATGATGAGATCCGTTTGTGCGCCAGAAAGTTTATTCACCTCTTCCCGCATGCGCTGAAAATCATCGTCATAGCCAGGATCGTCACCACCCGGGTTGGCTGCTGAAATTGGCAATAACCAGTTTTGCCATAGCGCAGTCTGCGTTTGTGCCTGTTCCATCAGTTGCTGTTGTTCATCTGTCGAATCCGCACTGGCGGCCAGTAGACGATTCAGAGCGCTCATTCTTCTTCCTCTGAGGAAAGCTTGCTGCTAACAATAAAAATTGCTTCGGGTAGTTCAAAATCGCGGAGTTTGAGTAATGCAAGGGGACCTTCACCCGCTTCCGTGCGCAGGGTATAGTTCAGCGGCAATCCATCTTGCGCAGTCCAGCGCAGGTTAAAACCGCTGCTCACGCCAGCATTATCAGTTATCTCCGCTTTCTCAAGCAGTCTTATCCAGCCCCAGGTACCGGGGTTATCTGAGTAGATTCGGGTTCCCGTATTCGTGCTCACCCAGCTTAGGGTTGCCCCTGACGCTTGCGTATCGGCAGGCCAGACAACGTTTTTCCACGTAGGCATCTGATTAACGTAGGTGAGTTTCTGGCCATCCAGCACGAGGTCTGTCTGCATCACATCCCGTGCCGTTCCAGGACGCAGTTCAAAACGAATCCCGGCTTCTCCACGAATAAAAGCGACATCCGCAATTTGACTGAGCTGGTCCATCGCCTCGAGGAACGCAGGATTAAATACCAGTCCCTGAGCATTCACCGTGTCGGCAACCCAGTGACTTCCCTGTTTATGCAGCACACCGCTTAAATGACTTTCGAGAAAATGCTGAATTCGGCCATTATCGCTTCGCAGATATTGCGCCAGCAGCGGCAGGGAAGCCTCGCTGCCGACATCACGGAACGGATAACGTCCACCGAATGCGCTGTTCCAGTCATTCACAATCAGCGCCTTCCATTGCGCATTCAGGCCAGCCGCGGTTGGCTGCAACACCTGCTGCCATGACTGCTCCAGCGGCTGAACAAACATTGTTTGACCAAATCCACTCCATGCTTGCCCCAGACTGGCAGCCACCAGATTTCCATAGTCACGCGTGGTAGTGAGATCAACGGTTTTGCCCTGAAATACCGTCTGCGCCAGGGCCTGACTCATTCCCTGCGGATCGGCAGCGTTAGTAATCTGCTGGAGTTTCAGCCTGACCTGCGTTACCCGGGTCAGGTAGGTTTGCAGACTCAGATGGCTGATATCCTGCCCAGCCGATTGCTCATCCATCAATGCCAGGATTGGCGAGAAGGTACTCGCCATAGGACCTTCTTCCCGTGCATGCTGGTCAATGGTCTGATTCTCTTTGGTGTTAAACAGATCCTTTGCCGACTTCACCAGTGAGTCCGACAACGCTTCCCCGGTTAACCCTGTACGTCCCTGAACGGCGAGCGTATTCATTAACGCAACCAGAGGAGACTGACGGATATCTGCAATCAACGTGAGTTGATCGATGGCATCACTCAGCGTTTGGGTGCGCTTCCAGCGAATACTGTTGAGAAAATCCAGCCAGTTGTCGGCAAAATCTATGAAGAAACGCTCGCTAAGACGCGCCTTTAACGCCTGTGGAGAGAGAGGGTCGCTTGCAGAGTGCGTTTCATCCCCCAGCACCTGATCCATCTCTTCCCGGCGGTTGCTTACGATTTTTTCTATGGCGGGCAAAACCTCCTCTTCCCAGGCTTGGCGGGTATACACGCCAGCAACCGAACTCCGGGTATAAAATACCAGGTCTGCCCGAGTATCGCCGGTCATGTCCTCCAGACGAAGAGCGGTGTAATGCGGAGTCACCTGTTCAATGATTTTCTGATACAGGGCGGCTTCGCCATTGCGGATCCCCATCTGACGAATTAACAGCGTTCGCACCTGGCTAATAAGATTTTTATCGGCCGCTATTTTCCATTCAGGATGCGCCTGAAGGTTTTCACCCCAGAATTGCCAGAGCCCCGGCCCAACGCCTTGCCATGATGCTCGCGAAATGCCTGCGCGCTCTGGCCAGTCTTGCATCAGCGCCTGACTAAAAAATGACGCCTCCATCTGTTCGGGCCGGGAGAGCATCAGATACATTTTCAACTGGTTGTAGGCGATCTTTGCCCGAGCTGCAAACTGCGGGCTATCCGGTGCCAGTCTCGTTAACGCCGTCAATTCCTGAGTGAGATGTTGTGCGGCTTCATCACGCAGTAGTGGAATAGCAATACGCGTATAACGCGGCCATAGGGCATCCAGCAGAGCATCATTTTGGCTCAAGCCAAAGCGGTAATACCACGGCACGCCATTCTGCTGACGCCAGCGAAGCATGCCCGGCGTTTGCTGAAGAGCGGATAGCGCCGTAAGACGCTCGGCGAGCGGTTTATCCGGACCGCCAGCCAGTCTCGCCTGGTCCAGGCTTTCGGTGATCATATTGCGATTAGCCAGGAAAGAAACCGCCATTCCCGCGCCCCATAGCAGCATCAAACCGGCTGTACCGACTGCCAGCACTCGAATTCCTGAACGGCCTGTGCGCTGTGCCTTTAGCTCCGCAGGTAACGCAGGGAGTGAATCAAGCAACGCGCGCCAACGCTCATCACGCGTCCAGGCATGCGCAACGCGCGATGGGGTACTTTCCGCATACTGGCTCAAGATTACCGCCGCCAGCGGCAGGGGCCGATGCGGGCTGAAAAAAGTGGACAACAAGTCGCTGATGGCCTCTGCATTAGGCATCAGCAAATTAGCCATTTTCAGTAAGAAGTTATCGCGGAGATTTCGCGTAACCTGCTGCGTGCCCTGCTCTGCCATCTGCATTGCCAACGAGGTCAACTGCGAACGACATAAAGCCGTGGTGCATTTTGAAGGGAGCATACACGTCGCAGAGTGTAAGGTTACGTTATCCGGTACAAATTGAGCGCCATGCAGCGACCAGAGGTATAACGGCACTCGCCAGCGAAGCGTGGTAAAAACAGCCAGAAGATGGCGGGCGGCCTCATCCATTTGCTGTGAAGTTAAGGGCACAACAGGGGCTGATTGAAGCAAGGCATCATGTTGCTGATAAGTGTGGGTTACCCATACAACCCCATCCAGCGGGCGCCGATGCAGTTTGCGTATCGTATCAAACAGCGAGACATCAGGCGTTGCAGTGAGCTTGCCTCCCCAGATTAACACCACGCCATCCCCTTCAACCCAGCGCTGGGAGGTGAGTTCAGGTACCAGTTGATCAACCTGATGGGCATCCCCCATCACCAGCAGGATACGCGTTTTGGCGCGCCAGCGGCGACCGTAGTTATCTTTAAGTACATCACGAATTTCCCCCACCCGTATATTCCCGGAGAGTGTTTCCTCTATTCGGGGTTCGTTTTCAGGATAAACTCCGTCGTTTTCCTCTTTTGCGCGAAACAGGTGCTCCCTTGCATAAATCTTGATGTGCGGATACAGGCGAATCAAAATAATTAAAATTACCGTTGCTACAACTAAGAGAAATTTCTTCGTAGATGAATCTGCGCCCAGATACTCACCAAAGCGATTCGCCAGCCATGATAATCCCGCCAGGATTACCAAAAACAAAACAGCCTGACTTCCCCTACTCCACAGATGGCTTGTCGTATTCATTATCACTCCAGGGTAAAACGGTACAGATATATGGCTGTTGTTCCTGAACAGAAACGATCAAATATGATGCTGAGTGATGCTTTGACATATCAGCGGTCACACCAGCACATAGCCAACCGGAAAATGGACCGGGGATCCCCATAAATCGTTCAAGAACGATAGTGCTTTCAACCTGCCAATGAATACCATTGTCATGAGCAATTGGGTAAAGTTGCGTACTCAACGAAGCAATTGACTGGTAATCAGACACAATCGCCCTGGTTTTTTTCGCACTTACCTGTGTAGTAAAAAAAGTGGTTAATTCTTGCGGCAAACACGATTTATCCAAGGGCATTGGGCGCAATAAGCGACATTTGCCTTCAAAACCGTAATTGCGCGCAACATCATCACTGGCTAAAAGAAAAACAGCCATTCCATCAGAATATTTCTGATGCCCATTAAATTGCAAAATCAGAAAAAGATCGCTTCTGACTTCAGCATTTTTCAGGATCGTATCCAGTTGATAGAAAGGAAACTCCGTTTCTACCTGTACAGAGGAAGGTTGTGGCCTGCCAGGGAAACTTGTCTGCCAGATGCTATGAAAGTTATTTTGCAGTAAATGCCATTCTTCCGTTGAACCATCGGTGATAAGTGTTACATACAAAGGAATAGCTGTCGGTAATATAGCAAGTGATTCAGCAATACTGTTAAGCAAAACAGTCACTGCATTGTCTTGATTTTTGACGCCAGGTAAATAGTCAATACGATGAGCTAAACCACATTTATTCTCAATATTTGTGGAATTATCTGCAATAAACGAAACGGTAATTGTCTCTGGTAACAATACGCAGCTATTCATCACGACAATAGAGCGCTGCCCCCAAGACTGCCATTCCCGCTGAGAAATCAATATTTCTTTTTGCAAAAACTCATAATATTCAAGTGCCCGCCCATATAAATACCCTCTAATACTAGCAATTATTAACCACAGGAACACTGGAAAAAGTGAAACCAGCCAGATATTGACATCATTAATAAAAAGCAGATGATCTGTTGCATGCAATACAAAAAGTAAGATACTTACTATTATTGATAAAATTCCGACCAGTGCCCATCGCCAGAGAGAAAGAGATTCAGGAGCTACGGGCGTGATAATTCTATGGCGTTCCCAGCCCATGATTTCATCCTATTAATGCTTCCGGCGCACTTGAAATAACCTGACATCCACACAGACTATGGCATCCATCGACAACTATCGGTTTACCATCAGAAAACCATTCTGGCGAACCTTCAATAATTGGATTAATACCATGGAATGGTATCGGGCAACTGACCATGTCCCCCAGAAGTGCCACCGTTTTTCCCTGAATAAACATCGTGGAAGATGCAGATATTACACTTCCACCATGAGTTGTTTTATCGCCAAGCAAAACAAAACCTTTTGACATAATTAACCTCCTAATAAAATGTTCGTTTAATAATCACACCAATCATTTAATATAATGATTGTATGTTGGAACTACTCTAAACATTGAAGGACTAGCAATGTTTGGCATAATCCTTGGTTAAATTAATTATTAAATTTTTTGGCAAATCTAAATCTATCTCTACTGAGTGTTAATTTTCCGATGCCTTGCGTTCACTACTGATTTTCTGCAGCCGTTCGAAATCAGGTTCAGCTTCACCAAGCTCGACCGAACCATCCGGATAAACCAGTTTTATCTGTTCACCATGTCCCCAGGTTAAAGGATCTATCCAAGTAACCACTTCATTAAAATGTATAACCGGCCTGAAAATGACACGTTCAATATCGCTATCAAGCCTGTATGCATAGAAATTTTTCCGTCCTGTAAATGAAAGTTTCACCAGATTCCCTATCAGATGGTTTATCCTCTTATAGGGATAAAATTCCTCGTTAATTATTTTATTCCTCCCTGGCTGAGGTTGAGATCGTCCATTTGTAGCCCGGGGATAATGTTCATCAAACACAAACGTGATTCTTTCAAAGATCGTGTCATCAATTCCCTCAAGAATTTTACTGCCTTTTTTATACTTCAGTTTAAATTCAACATTAATCAGTTTCCAGTCACAGTACCAGCCCTTTTCCACCGGCACCGTGACGCTATAAATATTACTGTTCTTTTCCCGCTCCGGCTCATAGGTAGTGACACTGGAATCATCTTCGTAGTGTTTTTTAAAATCACCATCACGCCGGGTGCGCTGGCATTTATGTGAACGGTAAGTCACGGAGAACCACGGTTTCTCAAGAAGGTCCGGCGTATCCATTGCTATAGTGACCTTTCTGACATCGGATGAAAATAAATTATCGTCGCATCCGGACAGCAGTAGACAAAATACGGGGAGAAATAGAAATTTATTGTGTTTTATTTTTATATAAGTACGTAGATGTTTCATAAATGACATATTCCCCGGTTACCCTGAGGTGAATTAGAATGGTTACGTTTGCTTCAGAAGATAAGATACAGTCATTAACTTATTCTGGTAAAATTTCTCATGCTTGAATATTGCATTAATTACTTATTTGTTGGCGCTCGCGCCTGATCTTCTGCAGTCGTTCAAAATCAGGTTCAGTTTCACCAAAATCGACTGAACCATCCGGATAAAGCAGTTTTACCTGTTCGCCATGCCCCCATGTTAAAGGATCTATCCAGGTAACCACTTCATTAAAATGTATAGTTGGCTTAAAAATAATATATTCAACATCACGTTCAAAATTGTATGTATAAAAAAAACTTCGACCAGTAAACCTTAATTCATTAAAATCCCCAGCGATATGATGTTCAATCTTAAATGGGTAAATATCTTCATTAATTACTTCCCTTCTACCATACCTACTATCAGATAATCCATTCGTTGTACCAGGCTGATGATCATCAAATCGGAATATTATTCTTTTAAAGGCCGAATCCTGTTTTCCATCATAAAATTTATTCCCTTTTTTATACTTCAGCTTAAATTCAACATTACTCAGTTTCCAGTCACAGTACCAGCCCTTTTCCACCGGCACCGTTACGCTATAAATATTACTGTTCTTTTCCCGCTCCGGCTCATAGGTAGTGACACTGGAATCATCTTCGTAGTGTTTTTTAAAATCACCATCACGCCGGGTGCGCTGGCATTTATGTGAGCGGTAGGTCACGGAGAACCACGGTTTCTCAAGAAGGTCCGGCGTATCCATTGCTATGGTGACTTTTCTGACATCGGAGAAAATGAAACTGCCGTCACATCCAGAAAGAACTAAGAATAGCAAAGGAGACAAGAGAAGCTTAAAGTTCTTCATCTTCATCAGCGAATTTCTTAAATCGCAATAACGCATTATTCCCGCCCTCCGCAGACTGTGATATTAATAATGTGCCTGACATTTCTTCTTGAATTTTGCTAAAAAGCAAATTCCTCTGTCTTTCATCCTCACAGACAGTTACCGGACCTTTGTAAGGTTCAATACGGTTAATAAACCTTTCTCTCTTTCTTTTTCTCTGCATTTCCCTGTTTGGATCAAATAATTCAAGCAACTGATTATTTAAGAATGAGATATATTTATCACCCATCAGGTGGTGCATGGGGTTAATAAACGAATCCGGGTGTGGGTTAGCGTTCGGTCGAAACAGCCTGGTATATTGAGACTGGAGTTTCTCGGCCTGAGAATATGTTCCTGAATCTAATGCCGGAATAAGATAAAACTTGCTACTGTCACACCGTGCAATCAAAGGACGAAACATTAAATCCTAGCTCTATTTTTTCGTTACTGGTGGCATACCCTACATTTTACCCAGCCACAGGCAGTAGTCTTTGGCCATCTGCCAGGGAACGCTGAGGGACACATCATCCGCCAGTAACTTACCACCAAATGTATAGGTTAGCTTTTTGCTATGGGTGATTTTTATATAATCTTTATATTCTTTATATTCTTTATATTCTTTATATTCTTTATAATCTTTATAATCTTTATAATCTTTATAATCTTTATAATCTTTATAGGTAACCTTATATTTGCCGATCATAAAGTCACTCAGCTTGACCATATGCAGATATTTATCGTCCTGGTTCATGCTGAAGGGCAGTTTTTCCCCAATCAGCGGACCGAAGTCCCCCATTAAAAACTCACCGCCTGCAATGGGGATCATATTATCCAGCGCATGCGTGTGTTGCTGGCTTTCAGCACTGTTGCTGTTATCGCAGCCATTACAAAATATTATTGTTACTAATAGTGCGGTGCAGTATTTTTATTTAACATCATATCCTTAATTAAACTGTTCTGGTCTGTCCATCATCAATCATTGGGTCATGTGTCTGTTGCTGGTCAACCAACGCTAAATACTGATCCATTAATTTATCGGGTATAAATATCATCACTAACAGTACTACTTGGTTTTGTTTTATAGGAAATTAAACCTTGTTCATAAATACCCTGCCAAGGTTTGCCTAATTACCTCACAAGTTTTTCGACGTCAATGTTCATTTGCCACCAAGCCGTTTTTTCTCCAGCGCAACCTGAATCTACTTTGCTCGAACCAGTGGATAAAAAGTCACACTCTCTACAAAGAGTTCTTTATTATAACTAAATGAAGCAACTATATCTTGGTCAGGAGCTAATAATGGATAAAATTCCTTTACCCCCCTATAGAGCGTCATAACCACTTTCGCGTCAACATAAATCATCGGTAGCCCGAATCGTGCCCGCACACACTGCTGACTGGTGTAGGTGGCGTGGAATAACCGCCAGTTTTACCGTCATGGACAGTGGTCTGGCTGGCTCCCCACTCAAATCGCCCCTGCCCGGCAGACCTTGACCAGAGCAGCGTCACACCAGATAAGGTATCTTCAAACTGCCACAGGTTGTCACTGACTTGTTCTGCAAACCGGACCCGGACCCGATCCAGTCCGCTTCTTTCACCCACCTCGTAACTGCGGGAAATCATTTTCCCTGTCGCGGGGTCTTCTTCGATACGAAAACGTACACGTGTGCGGGCTTTCCCATTTTGTTGAGCAATTTTCCGGAGATCATATTCTGAGATATAATCTTGCCGGGTGACGGTGACGGTCTGACGGGTGTATGCACCAATCAGCATTTGTCCGTGGCTCAGGTTATGGTAGAGCTGGTCGCCACGTATACTCTGCAGCATTTCCGTCTCACCTTCATTCAGCCCTTTCGAATAGAATATAGCTAACAAGAAAATTACCAATGGGTTTTAATAGCCGTATTTTTTGTCAGATAATCCACTTCCTTTTTGATTATATATCTACACCCTCCCTCCGGAGCTTCTCAACCCTTGCCTGAATATCCCTGGCATGATCGATTGAATATAAAACAATTGTCTCAACAAAAAGATAAGAATTATAGAAAAACTGGACAGCAATATTCTGATTCGGGGGCAATAAAGGATATATCTCAGTAGCGCCACGACTGATTATTCCATCAGGTTTGGGTTTTCCATAAATCATTGGGTTCCCTAAATGCGTACGAACCCATTTCTGAGTCATTACAGGTTCTAAATTAAACGGCATTTTATTCGGAAAAATCCAGTCCGTTTTTTCTTCATCTTCGAGAATCAATGCAATTTGACGAATCTTTTTATCTTCAGTGTTTTCAAATGTTAAATGAAGCCCCTCATCTTGCTCTAGATTTATATAAGCATCATCCTCATCCTTGTCTTCATCTCCTGGTTTTATTTTATAGGGGATTAGGTTTTTATCATAAATATCCTGATAACGCTCCCCTAGTTGCTTGATTAATGCTTCAATATTAATAGTCATTTATACCACCCTTTAGCAACGTTTAACTCATGAATTCTTGCTCTCATGGGGTCCACCTCTGATTCAGGTAAACCATATTTACCAACAAGTTCTTTTGACAATGCATTCCAGTTAGAATGAACTGCAGATCTTAAGTCTTGACTATCGTGCTCACTCCTTTTCGTGACATCTCCATAGTCGTTAGTGACTTTCGTATGTTGACGTCCGCCATATGTTTCACTGTCCTGCTGATGCGCTTTTTGTTTTATTACTATGGCGGCTATATCGGACATTTTTTTCCTAATATTAACGGGTGCTGCTAAAGGGTCATCATTCAAAATTTTTTGTTTACAAGCTGCCTGAGATGGAAGGTGGTCAAATTCAACTTTACTCCCATCTTTATCCACATTTAAGTACTTTTCACGTAATTTTCCATAATAGTCTATTTCAAATTCAACAGCAGGCACTTTTTCTTTCTTAAAGTAAACATAAATTGCTGGTACTGCCCCCATCGGGTCAACGATGATAAAGTCATTGAAATCCCGGTCTTCAATAGGCAGCGTTTCAATATTTGGCCCCTTCTCCTCCGCGATCGGCGTTCCCGGTACGGGGGGTAACGATTCAGGTGCCGGGTTAGGCAATCCCCAAATACCCCGAGAGTCTGGGACTGGTGTAGGTGGCGTGGAATAACCGCCAGTTTTACCGTCATGGACAGTGGTCTGGCTGGCTCCCCACTCAAATCGCCCCTGCCCGGCAGACCTTGACCAGAGCAGCGTCACACCAGATAAGGTATCTTCAAACTGCCACAGGTTGTCACTGACTTGTTCTGCAAACCGGACCCGGACCCGATCCAGTCCGCTTCTTTCACCCACCTCGTAACTGCGGGAAATCATTTTCCCTGTCGCGGGGTCTTCTTCGATACGAAAACGTACACGTGTGCGGGCTTTCCCATTTTGTTGAGCAATTTTCCGGAGATCATATTCTGAGATATAATCTTGCCGGGTGACGGTGACGGTCTGACGGGTGTATGCACCAATCAGCATTTGTCCGTGGCTCAGGTTATGGTAGAGCTGGTCGCCACGTATACTCTGCAGCATTTCCGTCTCACCAGCATTCAGCCCTTTCGAATAGAACATGGCGAATAATGCAACAGTCAGGGGCGTCGGTGCTGACAGCACCCGCGAACCTACAGCGGCACCTTCTCCCAAACCCGCGGTTGTAACCTCCCCCAGCGTTGTTGCTGTCGTCCCGGCATAATAACCACTCATGGAGGCTGCCAGCGCCAGTGACTCAAAAAAGACCTGTGCGGGTTTGCGCTCAACAACCGGTTCTTTTGCCGTTGACGATGTTTTGCCCTCTCCGGTTCCCAGTATCTGTGCCATCACAGCTTTCTCCCTTCCATGGTTTACAGTAGTTCTACTTTCAGTGATTCAGGCAATGCGGTATAAACACTGGCCGTTTTCCCTTCTGCATCGGTTCGCCCTTCAAATATCTGCCCCTTTTCAGTGGTTATCCGGTAACGGGCAAATGGCACAATGTCACCGGTCTTCTGATCTCTGACCGTAAAACGCTCTTCGAACCCTTTAGGCAACTCTATCGGTGGTATACGAAAATCCGTCGTACTCATTTTCTGCACGCTGATAGATTTGAGCAGAATATTTTTCGGACAGCCTATCTCCACATTTCCGCCACTGAGTTTGATATAGGCTCCACCACAGTTCAGCACCAGCTCGTCGGCTGCCGTCACTAACACTTTGCCCTCCACGCTTGTGACGGTAATGTCCTTTTTCGCCACCGCGTCTATGCCGTCATCCTGAGCCTGTATTTCAACCTTCCCC
>ENA-UOZR01000366-UOZR01000366.1-food-metagenome-genome-assembly--contig:-NODE-366-length-19081-cov-6.583412_pt1 | contig 19081 bp, 19 predicted proteins | sample MGYA00249873_ERZ772733 | MGnify/ENA primary metagenome ERZ772733 (study PRJEB29005, sample SAMN08379462) | food metagenome | isolation source: cheese - non spiked | study: EMG produced TPA metagenomics... | reverse complement strand
CCGGAGCTGATAAAGCGGCATTCATGCGAGATATTCAGCATGAAAAAGTACGTGACAGAGATAAAGAGCGGCTCTGGGCTACAGTTAAAAAAATCCTGCTTCATTCATCCTGTGGCGCGTCTTAATGGGCGAGTTATCACGCCAGCAGCGAAAGACGTGCTTAATGTTTTCAGGAATACGTTCTCGCGTATTTGATTGTGTATTCACTGTGTGAGCAAAAATATGACGAACAATTCACTTTCCACCGGCCAAAAAATAGTCCGCCTGTGCCTGGTCGCGATTATTCCCCTTGTCTTGATAGCGCTGTTTCTCTGGTCAGGCGGCTGGCTGACGCCGAATCGTCTGACGTCTGACAAACTGGTTTCGGTATTGCAGAAATCGGGTGGGGAACATCCCGGTTTTCGCCGCAATCACGCGAAGGGCGTGTGCGTGGTGGGGGATTTTATCTCTAACGGCCAGGTCAGTTCGTTATCGCGAGCAGCGCTGTTTGCCCCTGGCGAAACGCCGGTTACGGGGCGTTTCGCCATCGCAGGGGGTAACCCAAAAGCGCCGGATTATGCCGTTCCCGTGCGCAGCATGGCGCTGCAATTCAGGCAGAGCAACGGCGAGCAGTGGCGAACAGGCATGAACGCGATGCCACGCTTCCCGGTCTCTACCGTTGAAGACTTCTATGCGCTGCAAAACCTGACTCTGCCCGATCCGGCAACCGGTAAACCCAACCCCGATAAGCTTAAGGCGTTTGTGATCGCGCATCCTCAGATGCAACCCTACCTCGCCTGGGCAAAGCAGTATGTACCTTCATCCAGTTGGGCAAGCGATCGCTTTAATAGCCTGAATGCATTTCGCTTTATAGATAAAGCGGGTAAAGAGCATCTGGTCCGCTGGAGTATGGTGCCGCATATTGGCTCTCAGCCGATGAGCGAGGCGGATAAAAATGATAAAGATTTTCTGCAGCACGATCTCGAAGAGCGCCTGAAGCAAGGGCCGCTGAAATGGGATCTGATGATTACCGTCGCTAAACCGGGCGATCCGGGCAACGATGCAAGCCAGGTCTGGCCTGAAGATCGGCAAACCATCAATGCCGGCATGCTCGTGCTGACGCGTGCAACACCGCAGCAAAACGGTCCGTGCAATGACATCAACTACGATCCGCTGATTTTGCCCGATGGCATTGCCCCTTCGGACGATCCTTTACTCAATGCGCGCTCGGCGGCCTATGCCAAATCCTACAATGCGCGTACCCGTGAACAGTCCCGACAGTCAGGAGCTGGCTTATGAAACAGGTTGCTTATTTCCATCCGGCGTTGCGCATTCTGCACTGGTTCATGGCAGCGGCTATCGTGGCAATGTTGTTTATCGGCATCGCGATGGTTTCAACCATTTCGTCGAAACATGCCCTGCTGGTGGCGATCCACAAACCGCTGGGGCTGATGATTCTGGTTCTGGTGGTGGTCAGGCTATGGCTGAGGTTTTATACCTCCGTCCCTTCGCTACCGGCTTCCATACCGGCCTGGCAGCGCCTGATAGCGCATCTCTCACACTGGGCGTTATACCTCATGATGTTCCTTCAGCCCCTGATTGGCTGGGCGATGCAGTCAGCGGCGGGGTACCCCATCACCCTCGGGGGCGGGGTTGTTTTGCCACCCATTGTTCCGGTGAATAACGACTGGTTTGCCATTCTGCGCCCTTTGCATTCTCTGGTTGCGCTGATGCTATTTGCTACCGTGATGCTGCATTTGGCGGCCGCGCTTTTTCATGCGTTAGTGCTGCGAGATGGCGTATTTGACAGTATGGCGGGGACCGGCAGACGGCGGCACTAAAGGCGGCCTGTCGGTAGGTTTTCGCTCTGCTCTCTGATATCTTATTGATCTGTATACTGACAATGGGTAACGGCTATGTCCACCGAACGTTCACAGAAAGCAAACGACATTATATTTTTCACCCGACAATTGCTTACCACCGGTGGCTACCGAAGCTTCAGTTTTGCCGACCTTTCTGAAAAGGTGAATATTCGCAAGGCGAGTATTCACCACCATTTTTCAAGCAAGGCGGAGCTGGTAAGGGTCGTCGTGAGCGAGTATCGCCAGGAGGCCCGCGCCGGAATGCAGGCATTAAGCCATCAACTAAATAATCCGGTTGCCGAACTTCAGGCCTATGCCGATTATTGGGCCAAATGCATCCAGGACGGTTCTGCGCCATTTTGTATCTGCGCGATGCTTGCCGCCGAACTGCCGACGTTGCCGCCCGAAGTCGCTTCGGAAGTGACGGGACATTTCGCCGATCTCTCTGGCTGGCTGACGGAGTTGCTCCAGAGAGGAGAAAGGGAAAAATGCTTTACTGTCCGGTCAACCCACGCCAGCGAGGCGGGGCAGTTAATGGCAACGGTACATGGTGCCATGTTAGCCGCACGCGCGTTTAACGACGCGAAAGTATTTCAGCAAATCGTCCAGCCGGTGATCGACAATATTCTTGTGTCGGATTGATCGCTCGATAGCACGACATTGCCCTTTTAACCTGCTTATAAGGGCGCAATGTGCACCTCTCCTGAGGGTATTCTGTAGCAATAATTGACCACTCCGCACAAATTCTGACCGTTTAAGACGCAACGGGGGATTAGAAACGACAATTTTTTCAAATTCCGCCTTCGTCCAATTTTAATAACCTGCTCTGTCTCATATTATCATGGTGTAAAAGGGAGACAGGGACACGTCTGAAGGCTAATCTTTGTTAATGACGATACGGCAAGCAACAACGTCGGGATGGCTGTCATGGACCGTTAAACGAGAGTATAACGGGACCGTTTCGTCCTGGAGTCTTATCTGGTTGGCTGGTAACAATTTGTGTCAGAATAGACGACAAGACATACCTATTTCCTTATTGGAGTCATCGCGCATGAGAATGGCAATCACCCTACTTTTCTTGATTATTTCGACCTGTTCCTGGGGGAAGGAACTTCCTAAGCTTGAAGGGAAACCCGTGTTAACCATCTCCGGGAAAATCGAGAACAGTAATCAAAATGGCGCTGCAGTCTTTGATATCGCTGGCCTGGAAAAAATCGGCCTCGTTACCATGCGTACCCGTAACCCATGGTATAATGACCAGACAAGCTTTGAGGGTATTCCCATGAAAAAACTCATGGAACTGGTCGGCGCCAAAGGCACTGTTCTGAGTGTAACCGCGCTCAATGATTATACGACTGAAATTCCCATTGAAGACTTCACAAAATATAACGTGATCCTTGCAATAAAAATGAACGGCCAATATATGCGCGTTCGCGACAAAGGCCCTCTGTTTATTGTCTATCCTTATGAAAGTAACAAAGAGTTGGATAACCAGGTCTATTACTCGAGATCAGCATGGCAGATTAGCAAAATGGGCGTAGAGTAATAATCTGGAGAAATGCATGAACAGGATCCTGGTAGGCATTATATTTTTCCTATTCATTACAACCGGGTATATTTCATTTCTTTTGCATGAGCGGCAGGAGGATCTGCAAAAACTCAACCATTATAAGGACTCCTGGTCTGTCTCTCAGATGGTTTCAGAATACTACAGGCTGGAGTCGTGGATCAGCCGTTATTCTGACAATAATCCTGATATCACCATGGACGATCTCCGCATGCGGCTGGAGATCATGCTTAGCCAGCGCGAGTTACTGAAAGAAGGCGATTTAGGGAAATATGTAAAGTCGAATAAAAGCCATAATGCACTGGCAAAAAACCTGCATGAAACGCTTGATTACCTTGATCATCATCTGGAAGGGATGACTCGCGCTCAACTTGCTGATTATCTTGAGAAAATGTATGCGCTCGATTCCTCCCTTAGCCAGTTTTCATCCAGTGCACTCTCCAATGATGTTAACTCCATCAACGAGACAAACCAGAATATACAAAAGCTGTATCGTATCTACTCAGGCCTTTCGGTTCTGCTGATTATTTTAAGTGCGATATTGGGTGTTTTAAACGTCTGCCAGAACAGGAAGATACTTAAAACTCACCGACAGGTTACCAGCCTGGCAAATGAACTCCAAAAATCGAAGGAAATACTCCAGCAACAGAATAAAAAACTGGCGTATGACGTTTACCATGACTCGTTGACGGGGCTTAAAAACAGGCTTTATTTCTGGGATGATCTTATTAATAACATCTCGATAGCGAGCCGCATACACAGGCCAGTCACGGTCATGTTGTTTGATCTCGATCGCTTTAAAGAAGTCAATGACAGCTTTGGTCACGATGCCGGCGATCTGTTATTGCGTGAGGTTGCGCACCGGTTATCCTCCATGAGCAACGAAACAAATACATTCTATCGCCTCGGGGGCGACGAGTTTGCATTATTGTCGCATGAGCTGACAGAAGAAAGTGCCGTTAATCTGGCCATGGAAATCTGTGAGTGCATTAAAAAGCCTTACATAATAGGTAACTCTAACGTCACCATTGGTACCTGCGTCGGTATTGTTGTTTCAGAATTAGAACGACGTTCAGATTATCTTTATAAGTTTGCCGATCTTGCTCTGTATGAAGCTAAACGTGCAGGCTTAAACATGATCAAAGTGTTTCGCCGCATCATGCTACAAAAGCTCGAGGAAAGCAGAACCCTGGAGCGTGATTTATCAGTGGCAGTCGCAAATAAAGAGTTGGTCGTTTACTATCAGCCGATTGTTGATTCGTACACCACTGAAATATATGGCTATGAAGCCCTTCTGCGCTGGAATCATCCCGTTAAGGGCATCATTGCGCCGGATGATTTTATTTCGGTAGCAGAGAAAACGGGATTCATTCATGAGATAGGCAAAGCCGCGCTTGAAATCGCCTGCAAGGAAGCGACGACATGGAAGGTGCCGGCAAGGATCTCTGTCAACGTGTCTCCGGTGCAGTTAAGCAGTATGAATTTTGTCGATACAGTACGCGCAGTGCTGGCCGAAACGGGGTTGCCCGCGACCCGACTCGAACTGGAAGTGACGGAATCTTCGCTGTTTACTGACAGTGAAACCCCCATCGAAATCCTTATGGCGCTCAGAGTGCTGGGCATAAAAATCTCTATTGATGATTTTGGTACGGGCTATTCCTCCCTTTCAAGATTGATTCAGTTAGGCTTTGATAAAATAAAAATCGATAAATCTTTTGTGCGAACAATATCCACGGATGAAGAAACTCAGACCATCGCAAAATTAATGGTCGGCATGGCGAAATGCCTTGATATGATAATTATTGCTGAAGGCGTTGAAACAAATGATCAACTGTTATGCCTTCAACGTTTAGGGTGTGATTTGGCACAAGGATATCTCTTTGGAAAGCCCGCACCCTTTATCAGTCAATCAATCAAAGCGGGTGAAACACTTGTTTAATCCTGCGGTGACGCTCCCTGGTCAACAGGTGTGCCTGGTGCCTGGAAGAGAAGAGAGGGCGATATGCAGTCGCAACGGCTGATGGGGGAGGGGTATGAACCGTACGTTGAGCAACAGGGCGACAGACTGACCTACTCTTTGCCGGTCGATTCCGGATTTGTCAGTTTTAACTTCACGTTTGATCTTCGCCAGACCGATCTGGATGTCCTGCTGTCGAGCGATTACAGGCGAGCCGTCCTCGAGATCACGGCCCACACCTTGCTCCAGCATTCGACACTGAAGGGGAATGACCGTTTCACTCAGAAAGACTTCGACAATCTGGTCGCAGTCACACTCCACGCATCGCTGGCGCTTTTGCACATATTCATTTCGCGCGTGAGCCGTGAGCACAATATTGCCATTGACCATTATGTCGAAGAAATACTCCACCGACGAACGCGCCGCGACTGAACAGGCCCGAAGCCTGATCAATGTGTTCCTGATACTCCCCTCAACGCGAACATGACTGCCCCTCAACAGAAGCAGCCTGCATCTGCAATTTGCTGCAACACGGTCGCGTTATTCGGCAAAGTTCAACAGCGCGTTACCCTCCAGGCGATACCGTACCCATTCGTTTTGAGGTAATGCGCCAATGCTGAGGTAAAAATCAATTGCGGGCTGGTTCCAGTCCAGTACGCTCCATTCAAGGCGTCCGCAGCGCCGTTCCACGGCATATTGCGCAATTTTCTTCAGCATCGCTTTTCCCGCGCCCTTGCCGCGATAATCGGGGGAAATATACAAATCTTCCATATAAATACCGTTACGTCCAAGCCATGTGGAGTAGCTGGTGAAGAACACGGCGTACCCGGCGATTTTCCCTTCAATCTCGCAGATTAATGCTTCGGTATGGCTGCCGTCGCCAAAGAGTGTTTCGCGAATCTCATCCGGTGTGGTGACCACTTCTTGCGGGGCTTTTTCGTAAACCGCCAGCTCATAAATCATATCGTAAATAGCGGAGGCATCTTCCGGGCGGGCCTGGCGAAGGGTGATACTCATATGTTTTCCTGTCTTTTTTGCAAGGCATCGTTATTGATGGCGTTAAGCATAGGGGGTATTGTCGGAAGAATTAAGTGCAATGAAATCACCCTATGATGAATATTATGCATCCAGCGCTGCGACGTCTTGATTTAAACCTGCTGCTCATTTTTGACGCCATTTATCGGCACTGTTCCGTTCGCCTCGCCGCGGATGAACTGGCGATGAGCACCTCTGCGTTGAGCCACGCACTGTCCCGGCTGCGTATTGCGCTCAATGACCCGCTATTTTACCGGGAAGGCCACCGGATGTGCCCAAGCGTGTATGCCACCCAGCTCGCGCCCTCTATTGCATCAGCACTGAAATTTCTCAATCAGGAGCTGACTGTTCAACCGGCGTTCGTGGCTTGCGAAAGCACGGAGCGGATCCAGATTGCGATCACGGACTTTACCGCGTTGTGCATTTTCCCGACGTTGATGCAGAGACTGCAGCAGGAAGCGCCTGGCTTGCGCTTTGATTTACGCTATTTGCCACACAGCCCGGCGCTGAACGAACTGTTGGCAGGAGAAGTGGATCTGGCGCTGGGATTCAGTACACCCGACGATATCCGTCACAATGAACTGGACGAGATAAACTGGTTTGAGGATGAGTATGTTGTCATCAGCAATACCCGCCGAACACAGCTGACGCTGGAAGATTATCTTGCCGCACGGCATCTGGTGATAACCCCCTGGAACGAAAAGCAGGGTGTACTGGATTTACGGCTTGAGCAGTTGGGGTATACGCGGCAGATAGCGCTTAAGACGCCATCCATGCTGAGTGCCCCGTTTATCGTTGCGGAAAGTGACCTGCTAATGGCCATCCCCCGCTTTGCTGCTGAGAAGCTGAAACATGCTGCCAGTATTCAGATTTTTTCATTGCCGTTCACCATAAGCCCGTTTGAAGTAAAGATTTACTCGCATAAACGCAGTGGCCAGAGAGGGGCAACCAAATGGCTGAAGACGACACTTCACATGCTGGCGGACGAGTTGCCGCAAAACATTTATGGCCATGCAACTGACAGTCGAATTTGAATGAGGGTAAATGCCATGCTTCTGGAACAGTTGAAAACGCTGGAACGCACGCTTCATGGCAGCAGGCGCAACGATCGTGAATGGCTTGAACAGATACTTCACGACCAGTTCAGGGAAATGACACGATCAGGTGTGTTGATCGATCGTTCGCAGACAATAGAGGCACTTTCTGCCGAAGCAGTTATCCCGACCATTCTCAGCTGCGACTTTCAGCTCATCCAAATAAGAGAGGATGTCGCGATATTGCACTACAGGACATTCAATCCGGACGGTGCTCGCCCGACTTTGCGTTCTTCGTGTTGGGAGCGGGCCGGGAGCGGGCAATGGAAACTGGTATTCCATCAGGGGACACCTGATGCGGAGAGAGGATAGGGTGGCCGTAGATTACTAACAGAAGCACTGAGTTCAGAGAAGGCAGTTTGGTGCCATGAGTAGTCGTTGCCATTGCCATTCAGTGGCATAAGCTCAATTCATTAGGAATAAGGCTAAATTCTAAAGATATTTAATTAATATTAATTTATTCATCTGTGTCAGAAAAATAATCATGGGTTTGGTTTTAAACCCATGATTATAATTCTTAACAAGCGCATTCAAATAGTTTTATAGCCAAGAGTGATATACTTTTTGCATGATCGCCTTCAATTTAACGGGGATTTCGTCAAACTCACTTCCCCATTTTAACGTTTCCTTATAGGCGTTAAATGGTTTTTCGGATGTAGGAACTGGATACCCAAGAATGTCTTCTATACATTCCTCGACAACAATTACTTTTTCAGGGTTACCTGCTGCTTCAAGTATATGTGGGTTAAATAACTCTGCGCCCTTAACTCCTTTATCTCGGTCATGAATGACAATAAAGTCAACATCTAACGCAGTAAGATATTTTATCAATCCTATTATAGCCGCTTTACCACGTGCTTTAACTAATTCAGTATTGGTTAATATTTTATTTCGTGCACTTGCCGGAACTCGACGGAGAGCTTCTTTAAAAATGATTTCCTCCGTATCCCCCTCTACAACTATAACTTTTTTAGTGAAAAAAATGCGAGACATATGATCATCTAATTTCATTATCATCTTCACATAGCTCTTATCATCTTCTGATAGTTGCTTATATTTTTCCGTGACGGAGAATGGATTGATAGAAGTATGATTAGAATCATAATGAAATCTATTTAGGATTTGCCTCGGTTTTCTGGATAGATCAATTAAATATGGTGAGTGTGTTGTGGCGATAATTTGTGATGATAGCCCTGATAACTCATATATTATATCTCTCATCTGGTTTGCAGCACTTGGATGGAGATAAATTTCTGGTTCCTCGAAACCAATGATAAGGCTTCTCTCATCTTCACCTCTTTTCTTTAACCATGCTTGCCTGAATCTTAGAAGACCAAACACGGCAGCCCTTACCATGCCTGTTCCTTGATTGGATACCGCGGTTCGTATATTACTTGACATCTCAATGGAAAAACTGGGGGATAATGCCGTGTCAGGGTTAGAAAGGTCGGCTGAGGCGTAGATCTTTGATTCAGGAAATACACAACATAGAACTTTATTCAATTCCCCCATCATTATACCAAACTCTGATTCTTCATCAGAGGGATTTAATTCTTTTGCAAGTTCATTTAGACATTCCTGTGCTCGTTTATAATTAGCAGAGCTTCCTCGTACATCCTTGAATAGTTCGTTAAGTGTTTTTTGGAGTACGCCAGTTTTGTCTTCAATCTCAGTAACTCCCGATTCTGCAGGAATTAACAAAAAACTCGGTAGTTTTGACAGGACTACCCCGCCTATCCCCCCGGGGTTTTTATCCCAAACTTCTTCCTTTGTTATATCCCAAATATCATCAATGAGTTCAAGCTTTGACTTGTCACCGGTGCTTATATTTTTATCTAATGCAGGAAATAATTCATTTATTATTTCAGGCTTTATACCAGCATCAATGTAATCAGAAGGTTTTTTTAAATTTTCAAATTCTTTTTTCAAATCTCTTTTTAATGATTTAAGCTCTATAACAACATCCTCACCAAGAGAATAGCTCTTTCTATAAAAAATACTATTGCCTGTTTCTCCAGTATCAAGAGGATCATATGTAAACACTCTTCCTTTAAATCCTCTCCAGTTTTTTGCTTCATCCGGAATATTTCTAAATTCCGCTTCGAGTATCACATCTTTACATGTTACTTTATTTTCTCCAGTTTCTGTATCAATCTCTGAACAATAACAGTCAGTTGCCATCCTTTTTTTATCCGATAGCAGCCATTCTATGGCTTTTAAAACTGAGCTTTTCCCGGCATTGTTAGAGCCAATAAGAAATGTAGTGTCACCAAAATTTACTTGTGAATTATGAATTCTTTTAAATCCATTGATTTTAAGGGTGTGTAGTCTCATTAATATGCCCACGTATTAGTGTAAATGTTAAGATATTTAAAGTGTCATTATTTATAATTGCCTATGAATACTAAGTTCTTAACTCAAAGGAAAATGGGATTTATATCAAAAAAAATATTCTTTTTTTTAATTCTATTTACTACATCCCTCATTGCCATAGATAAAAATGTGACCTGCACCAATTTATTTTTGTCAATCCAGTGTTTGTAAAGCTCGTTTTCATTACCAAAATCAGCCCCCCTGAACGAGGATCAACCAACCTCCTGCTAAAACCACCCACAACCCGCAACACCGCCCGTAAAACGCAATGCCCCTGATCTCTCCGCATCACACTACACTTATCCCTTAAAGCCAAACCTGACTCAGGGAGTCATGTATGTCTGCGGAGAATTTATCCCAAATGGGTGCGGCAAAAGTGCAGCGTTTGGTGGATCAATATGGTCAGCAAGTCATAGATAAATGCCCTGTTAGCCCTGTGGAATACGCTTTCTACGAGTATGCGGCGAAAGAGCTCAACAGCAGGGGAATCAAAACCCCGACGCTGTTGTCTGCCGATCCACATCTACGCCGGTTAAGGCTGGAATATATCCCTGGAAAAGTGTCTCAGGATGAGGTGTCGGGGGATGACATATTGAAATGCCTTTCTCATCTTCATTGCACTCCACCAGACCCAACCTGGGTGTATCACCCTCATTCCTGGTCCGAGAAAGCGCTTGAAAAATCACTGGCGCTTTTGAAATTACCGGACCGCGCGGCCCACCAGATGCGCTGTTTTCAGCAAGCGGGCAGCGTTTTGTTTCGGCAGAAATGTTTAATCTCAGGGGATACCAATGCCGGTAACTGGGGGAGGAGAGAAAATGGAGAGTGGGTTCTCTTTGACTGGGAAAGGTTTGGCACGGGCAGTCCGGCTATCGACCTCGCCCCGCTGGTAAAGGGGATGGGCTCCAGGCAAAGCATTTTACAGCTTGCGGAGCGTTACAGCGTGCATTATCCGCATATGCCTGCCCGACAGTTAGCGACGGAAATAACCCTTGCTAAAGCATGGATTGTGTCAGAGGTGGTGTCCCTGCTCTATGATCGAAATAAAACAGATTTTGAGCTGTACCTGAACTGGTACAGAGAAACGCTTCCCGGCTGGCTGGACGAGGCTATCTCAGTACTTTAACCCTTCGTCTGCATGAGTTTTTTATATTATTAAGGCCGAAATTCTGGCTCACAGACCAGCTGAATTTCGGCCCTTAAGCTCTGGCCTTAGTGCGCCGTGATATACGGCTCTTTCACGAACTCCGCCAGCAGCCAGACCATATCATGTAGCAGACCGGTCAGCTCTTTTGCCACGTTTGCAGGCAATGTCCCGCCCATTACCGCCTGCGTTAACGCCAGCGCATAGTCCACCTGGAGCGACGTATCCTGCCAGCAGTCCGGAACGCAGGAGACAATCTTCTCTCCTGCAATCAGCTGTTCGACCAGATAAGGCGGGAGGGCAGAATCACAACGCGCGCGAAGGCGTTTAAGGACTGCCAGCAAACGCGTGCACAGTGTTGCATGGGTGACCGCATCGTCAGTTTCTACCAGCACGCTTACATACGCGGTGCAGGCATCGGCCAGTTCGAAGAGATCTGCAGATTCAGGCAGTTGTAGATGAAGCAGATGGTGTATAGCGCTTTCTTCAGAGAGTGCGTAAGACAGGGAAGGGACAGTTGTCATGTGATTTTCCATTTTAAAAAAAACTCCAGACCATCCAATAAGTTCCTACGCTCATGGGTGGTAGCGCTGACGGAGGTAGGAATACCGCACACGACAAAAACGGCCAACCTTTCGGTTGCTCCGCCAGCGCGACCGTAGTGTAACGGGATGAGCGCTGCCGCGACAAAATAATTGTCGTATCGTGATATGCGGGTTCCTACGCCCGGTTGCGGATGTGCCGCAACGCAGGCACTTTACGGCCAGGAGGAGAGTAAGAAAAGCAGTAACCCTGAATTACACAGGGTTACTTGCAGGTTTGCGAGGCGGCTTCCAGAAAGGCCTTAGCGGGCGCAAGCAACGCCGCGCCATTACCCTTCACTCAGCATCGCCAGAAACCGTTTCACCGTCCGCGAACGTTCAAAACGCCGCCAGCACAGCGCGATATCGGTATAAAGCTCCGGTGATGTCAGCGCATGGTAGGTCACATTGGGAGGCGAAATGGCGGCCATCGACTTCGGCACCAGGGCGAACCCGCCGCCAGCGGACACCATACTCAGGGAAGAGGAAAGTTGCGAAGACTGCAGCGTGTGCTGCACGTCAATTCCGGCCCGCTCGCAGCAGCCGTAAACGCGATCGTACAGCCCTGGCGCGACCTCCTGCGGGAACAAAACGACCGGCGTATCACGAAGCTGTTCCAGCGCCAGCGATCCACACTTCGCCAGTGGATGGTCGCGATGCAGCGCCACAACCATCGGCTCACGGTCGAGAATTTTTAGCTCAAACGCTTTGCTGCTCTCACACGGCAGACGCACAAACGCGATATCCAGCTCACCCTCCGCCAGCATCGCCGTCAGCGAAGACATATTGGCTTCCACCTGGTGCACTCTCACCGCCATGTTCTGCAGCTGATACTGGCGAATAAGGGTGAAGATTTTGGGGTGAAAGGCGTCTGAACTGGTGATCCCAATCGACAGACTGCCGTTCAGCCCGCGGGCAATGCCCCGGGCTTTCTCCAGCGCGGCGTCGCTCAGCGCCAGGATCTTACAGGCGTCCTCATAGAAGGCTTCTCCCGCCTCGGTCAGCTCCACGCCCCGCGTCAGGCGCCTGAACAACGGTGTGCCCACTTCCTCCTCAAGCCGTTTAATCTGCTGGCTCAGTGGAGGCTGTGAAATACCCAGCGCTTTGGCCGCCCTGGTGAAGTGTCGCTCGCGTGCAACCGCGACAAAATAGCGCAGATAACGAAGTTCCATATCAAAAACGTCTCAAACCAGCATGGATTCTATATTGGAACTCTATGCTGAATCGGGTCAACATTTATTTAACCTTTCTAAATAAAGTTGAAGAGGACGAGCATGATGATGCATTCATCTGCCTGCGACTGTGAGGCCAGCTTGTGCGAGACCCTGCGTGGGTTTTCTGCTCAGCATCCTGACAGCGTGATCTATCAGACATCGCTAATGAGCGCCCTATTAAGCGGCGTGTACGAGGGGGAAACCACTATCGCCGATCTGCTTGCGCACGGCGATTTTGGTCTGGGTACGTTCAACGAGCTGGATGGCGAAATGATTGCCTTCAGCAGCCAGGTGTATCAGCTGCGCGCCGACGGGAGTGCCCGTGCCGCGAAGCCGGAGCAAAAAACACCGTTTGCGGTGATGACCTGGTTCCAGCCGCAGTATCGCAAAACCTTCGATGCGCCGGTCAGCCGTCAGCAGATCCACGACGTGATCGACCAGCAGATCCCCTCCGATAACCTGTTCTGTGCGTTACGCATCGACGGTAATTTCCGCCACGCCCACACCCGTACCGTTCCGCGTCAAAAGCCGCCATACCGTGCCATGACCGACGTGCTGGACGACCAGCCGGTGTTCCGCTTTAACCAGCGAGAAGGGGTACTGGTCGGGTTCCGCACGCCGCAGCATATGCAGGGCATTAACGTCGCGGGATATCACGAACATTTTATCACCGACGATCGTCAGGGCGGCGGGCATCTGCTCGACTACCAGCTGGAGAGCGGCGTGCTGACCTTCGGTGAAATTCACAAACTGATGATCGACCTGCCTGCCGACAGCGCATTTTTACAGGCCAACCTTCACCCCAGCAACCTTGATGCTGCAATCCGTTCCGTCGAAAACTAACAGGAGAACCACCGTGAACAGTGATAAACAGGCACGTCAGTGGGCGCATGGCGCCGATATGGTCGTAGGCCAGCTGGAAGCGCAGGGCGTGAAGCAGGTTTTCGGTATTCCGGGTGCAAAAATCGACAAAGTGTTTGATTCCTTGCTCGATTCCTCCATCGAAATCATTCCCGTGCGCCACGAAGCGAACGCGGCGTTTATGGCCGCAGCGGTAGGGCGCCTCACCGGCAAGGCCGGGGTCGCGCTGGTCACCTCCGGACCGGGCTGCTCGAACCTGATCACCGGGATTGCCACCGCCAACAGTGAGGGCGACCCGGTGGTCGCGCTGGGCGGTGCCGTGAAGCGGGCAGATAAAGCGAAGCTGGTGCATCAGAGCATGGACACGGTCGCCATGTTCAGCCCGGTGACGAAGTACGCCGTAGAGGTGAGTTCACCGGATGCGATTGCGGAAGTGGTCTCGAACGCGTTTCGCGCTGCCGAGCACGGCAGGCCAGGGGGCGCGTTCGTCAGCCTGCCGCAGGATATTGTCGACCAGCCCGCCACGGGCGCGATTTTGCCGGGCAGCAGTACTGCCAAAATGGGGCCGGCACCGGAATCCGCCATTAACGATGTGGCGAAGCTTATCGAAAAAGCCAAAAATCCGGTCATTTTACTGGGGCTGATGGCCAGCCAGCCTGCCAACAGCGCCGCGCTGCGTAAGCTGCTGGAGAAAAGCCGCATCCCGGTCACCAGTACCTATCAGGCGGCCGGGGCGGTGAATCAGGAACATTTCACCCGCTTTGCCGGACGTGTCGGCCTCTTTAACAACCAGGCAGGCGACAGATTGCTGCATCTGGCGGATCTGATTATCTGCATCGGCTACAGCCCGGTGGAATACGAGCCGTCCATGTGGAACAGCGGCGACGCCACCCTGGTGCACATTGACGTGCTGCCCGCCTATGAGGAGCGCAAATATGTTCCCGATCTGGAACTGGTCGGGGATATTGCCGCCACGCTGAATCTGCTTGCCAGCCGAATCGAGCACAAACTTGAACTCAGCCAGCGCGCCTCGGAAATTCTTGTCGATCGCCAGCATCAGCGTGACCTCCTCGACCGTCGCGGCGCATCGCTAAACCAGTTTGCCCTGCATCCGCTGCGCATCGTCCGCGCCATGCAGGACATCGTGAATAACGACGTGACGCTTACCGTGGATATGGGCAGCTTCCACATCTGGATCGCCCGCTACCTCTACAGCTTCCGCGCGCGTCAGGTGATGATCTCCAACGGTCAGCAGACCATGGGCGTGGCGCTGCCGTGGGCGATTGGCGCGTGGCTGGTCAACCCGCGGCGCAAGGTGGTGTCGGTCTCCGGGGACGGCGGATTTTTGCAGTCGAGCATGGAGCTGGAAACCGCCGTGCGCCTCAATGCCAACGTGCTGCACATCATCTGGGTGGATAACGCCTACAACATGGTGGCGATCCAGGAAGAGAAAAAATACCAGCGTCTCTCCGGCGTGGAGTTTGGCCCGGTCGATTTCAAAGCCTATGCCGACGCATTCGGTGCGAAAGGCTTTGCCGTCGAGAGCGCCGACGCGCTCGAACCGACGCTGCGTGCCGCAATGGATGTCGATGGCCCGGCCGTGGTGGCCATTCCCGTCGACTACAGCGATAACCCGCTGCTGATGGGCCAGCTCCATCTCAGCCAGATTTTGTGAATCAATATAAGGACAGAGAAATGCAAAAAGTGGCTCTCGTAACCGGCTCCGGCCAGGGGATTGGCAAAGCGATCGCGCTTCGCCTGGTGAAGGACGGCTTTGCCGTCGCTATTGCGGATTACAACGAAGAGACGGCGAAAGCGGTCGCGGATGAGATCACCCGCAACGGCGGGAAAGCCGTCGCCGTGAAAGTGGACGTCTCTGACCGCGACCAGGTGTTTGCGGCGGTGGAAAAAGCCCGCACCGCGCTGGGCGGCTTCAACGTCATCGTCAACAACGCCGGGGTGGCGCCGTCTACCCCTATCGAATCCATCACGCCGGAAATTGTCGACAAGGTCTACAACATCAACGTGAAAGGGGTGATCTGGGGCATTCAGGCCGCGATTGACGCGTTCCGCAAAGAGGGGCACGGCGGTAAAATCATCAACGCCTGCTCCCAGGCGGGCCATACCGGCAACCCGGAACTGGCGGTGTACAGCTCCAGCAAGTTCGCGGTGCGCGGTTTAACCCAGACCGCCGCGCGGGATCTCGCGCCGCTGGGGATCACCGTTAACGCCTATTGCCCGGGCATCGTCAAAACGCCGATGTGGGCGGAAATCGACCGTCAGGTCTCCGAGGCGGCGGGCAAACCGCTTGGCTACGGGACGGAAACTTTTGCCAAACGCATTACGCTGGGTCGTTTGTCCGAGCCGGAAGATGTCGCCGCCTGCGTTTCATACCTCGCCGGGCCGGATTCTGATTACATGACCGGGCAATCCTTATTGATTGATGGTGGGATGGTGTTCAACTAAATACTAATAAGCTCTGACATGAGTTTTCCCCTGCCCCCGTGCAGGGGCTTTTTTTTGTCTCCTCAGCCATTGTGCATTACACTGCGCGCTGCAAAACTTTAGTCTTAAGATCTGACAGGCGGTAACAGCGATGAACGGTACAATCACAACGTGGTTTAAAGATAAAGGCTTTGGATTTATCAAAGATGAAAACGGTGACAACCGCTATTTTCATGTGATTAAGGTCGCCAACCCTGATCTGATTAAGAAAGACGCAGCGGTGACCTTCGAGCCCACAACCAACAACAAAGGCCTTTCCGCCTATGCGGTGAAGGTGATCCCGGAAAGCAAACACCTCTATATCGCAGGCGAGCGCGTGAAGCTCACCTCGATAAAATCGTTTGTGGTGTTTAGCGAAGAAGAGCCAGCAGATACCGGCATCGATAAAGAGAACGCGGTACTGTCCGTGGGGCTGCTGATGAACAACATCAAACCCAAGTCTGACAAAAAACCGGGTGAAATGCGCACGGTGAAGAAGCTGGCTATCACCACCTTCCAGAATACGACGATGATCTTCACGGAAGATGAGATCGACATCGACGCTACGGTGAAGCTGCTGAAATAATGCTTTGCCGGGTAGGACGACGTCTTACCCGGCGTACCGCTGTCATCCTGGCGTGCAAACGCCACTCCCCCCGTTTTCCCGAGCAGGCGATACGCCGCGTCTCTTTTCGTCCGCTTTTTAACCTGCTATAACAAAACCCTTATCCTTCCGGGAGTCAACGCCGTGCCCGAGCTTAATCAACATGGTCAAACTGTTAACGATATCGTCCCCGACTGGAAATGCGCCCGTGCGTTAACCCGCACTCCGCTCGTCGGTCAGTATTGTCGTCTGGAGCCGCTGGATGCCGAACGCCACGCCGCGGATTTGTATGAGGCCTATGCGCTGGGGGACGACAGCGACTGGACGTGGCTTGTCAGCACCCAGCCCGTGAGCGTTGAAGACACCGCAGAATGGGTCCTTGGCAAAGTACTGGATGATGAACTGGTGCCGTACGCCGTCATCGATTTACGTACCGGGCAAGCGGTGGGGCTGGTGAGTTATATGGCAATAGAGCGCATGCAAGGGTCGGTGGAGATCGGCCACGTCACCTGGTCACGCAAGATGAAAGGCTCCCGCCTCGGCACGGAAACCGTATGGCTGTTGCTCAGGAATGCATTCGAGCATGGCTATCGTCGGCTGGAGTGGAAGTGCGATTCAATGAACACTGCCTCGCGTAATGCGGCGGAAAGGTTGGGGTTTGTCTGGGAAGGCCGGCTGCGTCAGAAACTGGTGCGCAAAGGGCGCAACCGCGACAGCGACATGCTGTCAATCATTGATGGCGAATGGCCACAGCGGGATGCCGAACTCCGCGCCTGGCTGGCTGAAGCGAATTTTGACGGGGAAGGGCGGCAGCGTAAAAAGCTGGAGGCGTTTCGTCTGTAAAATATGCCCCTCACCCGTTTGGAGAGGGGCTGCTTAGCAAACTGCGTTACAGGCGAACCGGTGCACCGTTGGCGACATAATATGCCGCGGTACTCTTCGCCAGCGGCTCGCGCCCGCGAATGGCATCGGCAATTTTCTCGCCAATCATGATGGTGGTGGCGTTCAGGTTGCCGGTGATGATCTGCGGCATAATGGACGCATCCACCACGCGCAATCCTTCCAGCCCATGAACGCGACCTTCGCCGTCGACCACGGCCATTTCGTCATACCCCATCTTACAGGTGCCGCACGGGTGGAAGGCGGTTTCAGCGTGGTTACGCACAAACTCGTCCAGCTGTTCGTCGGTCTGGCACTCAATGCCCGGGCTGATTTCCCGTCCACGGTATTTATCCAGCGCCGGCTGGTGCATGATCTCACGGGTGATGCGGATCGCATCGCGAAACTCCTGCCAGTCCTGTTCGTGGGACATATAGTTGAACAGGATCGCCGGATGCTGATGCGGATCGCGTGATTTAATCCGTACATGCCCGCGGCTTGGTGAGCGCATGGAGCCAACGTGGCACTGGAAACCGTGCTCTTTGACCGCGTTCGACCCGTTGTAGTTAATGGCGACCGGCAGGAAGTGGTATTGAATATTCGGCCATTCAAACTCCTCGCGGCTGCGGATAAACCCGCCCGCTTCAAAGTGGTTGCTCGCTCCCACGCCGGTGCCGCCAAACAACCACTCCGCGCCAATCTTCGGCTGGTTCCACCACTGCAGGGCAGGGTAGAGAGAGACCGGCTCTTTGCACTCGTACTGCAGGTACATCTCTAAGTGATCCTGCAGGTTTTCACCCACACCCGGGAGGTCATGTACCAGCGGGATGTCAAACTGCTTCAGCAGTTCCGCGTTACCCACGCCGGAGCGCTGCAGGATTTGCGGAGAGGCAATCGCCCCGGCGCACAGCAGCACCTCTTTGCTGGCCGTCGCTTTTGACGGAATCGTGCTCTCGCCTTCCAGCCACTCGACGCCTGTCGCGCGTTTGCCGTCAAAAATGATGTGATCGGTCATGGCATGGGTGCGAATGGTCAGATTCGGGCGTGATTTCGCCTGATCCAGATAGCCGCGTGCGGTACTGGCGCGACGGCCCTGCGGCGTCACGGTTCTGTCCATCGGGCCGAAGCCTTCCTGCTGATAGCCGTTAAGGTCGTCAGTACGCGGATAGCCCGCCTGCACACCGGCTTCTACCATCGCTTCAAACAGCGGGTTTACGCCGGGTTTAGAGGTGGTCACGCTCACCGGGCCGTCGCCGCCGTGGTAGTCGTTTGGCCCCACGTCACGGGTCTCTGCCTTACGGTAGTAGGGCAGGCAGTTGAGATAGCTCCAGTGTTTCAGACCCGGCTCAGTTGCCCAGTTATCCAGATCCATCGCGTTACCGCGGATGTAGCACATGCCGTTGATCAGGGATGAGCCGCCCAGCCCTTTGCCGCGACCGCACTCCAT
>ENA-UOZR01000351-UOZR01000351.1-food-metagenome-genome-assembly--contig:-NODE-351-length-19569-cov-7.890950_pt1 | contig 19569 bp, 20 predicted proteins | sample MGYA00249873_ERZ772733 | MGnify/ENA primary metagenome ERZ772733 (study PRJEB29005, sample SAMN08379462) | food metagenome | isolation source: cheese - non spiked | study: EMG produced TPA metagenomics... | reverse complement strand
GCAAGGGCATGCGCGACTGTTTGATTACGGAACCGAGGTCCACGAGCAGCTGCTTAGCCTGTTAGAACGCTTTGGTCCACAGCGGAAGGCACATTACCCGCATATGCCTTTCTGGCGGCTCAAAGGGGACGGTTTTTGGGATCTTCAGAACACTGAGTTTTGTTCGACCACTGGCAGTAAGCAACCGCCTGTTAAAGAACTTATAGAAAATAACGTTGCAGGCGGGTTTGATGAAGAACGCTTTACGCTGCTGAGTAAGAACAAAAACCTGATCGGTTCGCTGGCGCATCAGATCCTTGAAGCGCATTTTCCTGAAAGCATTCAGGAAGAGATCGCGGATGAGATGGGATTTAATATCCAGCAGATCCGTAAGGTTCGCGATCCACTGTTCCGCCAGCAGGTGCTGCGTGCTTATAACTATGAGTGCGCCATATGCGGGTTCAACATGCGGCACGATAACGCTTCCGTTGGACTTGAAGCTGCGCATATCAAGTGGAAGCAGTTTGGCGGGCCTTGTGAGCTCCCGAACGGACTGGCGCTGTGCGCAATTCATCATAAGGCGTTTGATAAGGGATCGATTGGGCTGGATGAAAGTATGCGGGTGCTGGTATCTGAGGCGGTGAATGGGGGCGGGATTGTTGGGCAACTGTTCTGGGATTTTGCTGGGAAGCAGATTGCTTTGCCGATGGTAAAAGGGAATTATCCAGGGGAGGGGTTTGTGGAGTGGCATAGGAGGGAGGTTTTTAGAGAATGAGTGCGAAGGCCGAACTCGAACATCGCAACTATCCTTTTGATATAAATAGATTAAAAATTTCCACAATGGACATGATACCATCATTGATACCATCAGTCCCGATTTGTGATAATCGAACAAACTATATAAATTATTCCGACTTGATAGTGTAAAATCTATACATCCTGTAATCAAGGCTCCTAAGCAATAGTTTATTAATGGAATTATAAACAATGTATAGAGTAAATCAAATCATCAAAACAATAAGTAAAATGAATTCTTATGCTCCCTATAATCAAATAAATAAAAGAAGCAACTTACTTAGAAAGGTTCAAGTATATTCATTTCTCACATCACTAATTTCTCTTGTTTTAATGGTGATAATGGCAGTTATCTATAAAATTTTTGACCTTCCCAAGGGGCCGTTTCTTTTATCAGTACTCATTCTGTATGCCCTCAATTCACTTGCCGGTATAATATACTTATTCACCCCTATAATACCTGGCGTGAAGTTCATGCTCAACTTCAAAAAGGAAATTTTCAATGATCTAATTTGTGAAATTGACAATGATGAGCAAAATATAGAAAAACTGATGCCTTACTCGTTAACTGAATTAAACTATTCAATAGATTGGTTAAACATAAAGATACAAAGAGTTAAATCAAGAATAAATGATTTTTTTGGAGAAAAAACTGCCGTCTTATCAATAATTGGATTGGCATACTCAGCAGTTCAAGGTTTTGGTGGGTTAGACAAATTGGGTGATACCATATCAAAAGGGATCTTCAATTCCGGCACAGCAAATACACTAATCGTATTTGGATTAGCTTTTCTTTTAGGATTATCACTTGGAGCATTAGCACTCAGACATATATCCAACCACCTTCAATATCTCAAAGAAATATTAGAGTTGGCAAAAAAAGAAAAAGAACAGCAAGAAAAATAAATATAAGATAGATATTAAAATTCGAATGAAGCCATGCATTAACCATGTAGGGCTTCATTATCTAATTAAGGAATCATAGGGGATTTACACCCAAAAATCTTCAATATTATTGAAGCCATAATCTTTCGCATTTTTAAATTCATTATGTAACGAAAACCCACAGCATTCACATGTTATTTTCCATATGTAAGTAATGACATTGCTTACCTCGTTATCATTATTATACTCACAATCAGATTCAGGGTATAAAATCAAAGAGTTTACACCGCATACTGGGCAAGCCTTCAACTCTGCATGATGTTTCTGTAATTCATGATTAGCGACATCCTCAGCTTTTTGAATAGAAGCATTATCAAATAATGAAGAGAAATTTTGTCTTCCTGTTCTTTTTAAAACAGTTTCATATAAGGGATTATTATATGCAGCCCTTCCCATTTCTTTTAAAAATGCAACTTTATCCAACTCAAAAGCTGTATTAAAATTCATATTACTTAATTCAGAAATCGGGTCAACATTACAGTGTAGATCTTTATACTTCCAATTTATTTCATTACCATAAAATACATTCAGAGATAAAAACTCACTGACTAACGGTAAAATAAATCGGCAAACTAACTCATCAAGTGCTTCGTAGCGTAAAACAAAAAGCCCTCTATGCCAGATTCTATTCCTAAGTGAATTTACAGTTCTCAATACTTCTTCACCAGAAAGGATAAAATTTAATAATTTGAAATCATTGATACTTTCATTTTTAATCAACTCTAACAGTCTGGATATTGCTTCGCTGAACTCTATTGACTGTAAACTATTATCTTCAATCTCATTTAGCATTTCGCCTTTTAAAAGCTTTGATAGAACAACGGCTTTTTTAGATGCAACGTCAGCTAAAAGGGGGTGTTCATTTTTTAAAATATGTTTGCAAGCAAGTTCAAAGAAATGCTGAAAATGAACGATAGTCTCTGTACAAGACTCATAATAAGAAAGAGAATAATTTTTATCAACATCTTCAATATTAAAAATATTACTATTAAGGGATGACAAATTTAGTTTGAGATCACGATAAGTAGAAAAATATGCTTTAAGCGCAAGCCTGAGTGAAATAAAAGCAATATCAAGTTCATTTTCGCGTGACTCACAAACTCTGAATCCGTTTTTAGAAATATCTGTAAGTTTATTCATACAACCCTCTTAAACCAGTCAGTTTAAATACATTTTATTTTCGCATTATTAAAATAAAAAATATATTTCATTACATACATAACAGATAATGCCATTTTTATAAGCAGAGAGTCAAATCCACTTTTCACTAGCATGAAATTATTTAAAGCACAGATATTTTTAGAGCACACATAGTGTTATTGCTTTTAATCAAGATAATAGTATAATTGATAAAATTTATGATACAGCAGCGAATAACATGTCATTCAGATATATAGGGTCAAAAGCCAGATTAGTAGATCAACTTGGTGAGTTTATCGGAAAGCCATACTCAAAAGAATCATATTTCATTGATGCTTTTTGCGGTACAGGCTCTGTTGCTGAGGCCGCAGCCGAACTGGGTTGGAATATCAGAATCAATGATATTCTTTATTCTGCCGTCATAACCTCCGAAGCAAGACTAATGAGTATACATCAAGTTTCTTTCGAAAATTTAGGTGGATACGATAAAGCAATTGAAAAATTAAATGCGGTTGTTTTAGAACCGGGTTTCGTATGGAGGGCATATAGCCCAGCTTCATTAAAATTTTATGGTGTTGAGAGAAAATACTTTTCAGAAGAAAATGCCATAAAGATTGATAGCGTACGGAGGCAGATTAAAGAATGGAGAGATGTTTCTACAATTAGTCATACTGAAGAGAGACTTCTTATCGCAGATCTTCTGAAAGCATTAAACAGAATAGCTAATATAGCCGGTACTTTTGGTTGTTTTCTTTCAAAATGGACACCACAATCAAAAGGTTATTTAAAATTAGAGTGTCGTAAATTAAAAAATTATAACATCAAGATAGATGTATCCATCGGAGATGTCTTTTCTGTTAAAAACAAAGCCTATGACTTAGTTTATTTAGATCCCCCATATACCAAAAGACAATATGCAAGCTATTATCATATTTTAGAAACCATCGCCTTCGGAGATGAGCCTATAATAGAGGGAGTTTCAGGATTAAGACCCTGGAAAGATAAGGCATCTGCTTTTTGCTACAAACGTAAGGCATTGATAACATTAAGTAACCTGGTATCAGAAATTCAGGCCAAGAAAGTGCTAGTTTCCTATAGTAATGACGGTCACATCAAAATGGATGAAATGATAGCGGCTTTTAATAATTTGGGTATGGTCAAAGTCAGCTCTTTAGGAGAGATCAACAGATACGAACCCAACAAAAAACCTTTAAAATCAATAAGTAATGTGAATGAGTTTTTGGTTGAAATTGAGAAATAGTCCTATAAAATAGAGATATCAGAAACATATTTTGAATTTTATAGGATTAAGAAATGGCAGCACCTCGCCCATTAGAGCATGATCTGACAAAAGAAGCAGAGGATTTGCTTGCAAGATTCTCAGGCGAGTATGTTATCAAGTATTCTTTGAATAGGTTTGAGGCTAGAATGCTTCTTTTAGAAGCTGTATCCTCAAGATTTGGTGGGTTCGATTATTTAGAATATCAAAATGAATTTAATAAATCATGTGCGAAACATATTTTAGCTGATATACTGAATAAGTCAGAAAAATTAGTGAGCCTGATAACTACTATTCCGATCCCCCCACAAATTATTCTAAGTATTTTATCCCGTGAAAATTTAATTGAAAATGATCGAAAGTTAACGGGTGCCTATCACACTGATTTTCGCCTTGCTAAACGAATTGCTAACCAATGTATTAGTAATAATAAGGTTAACCCTACAAGTAAGGTTATTGACCCCGCTTGTGGAACAGGGATACTGTTAGTTGCACTTACAATCGAAATCTGTGGAAAAGATAGAAATATTGCTAATTCATGGCTGCAAAACTCTATATATGCCTGTGATCTTTCTAGTAACTCTTTACGTGGAGCTTTACTAAGTTTAGCTGCATTTACTAATGATCTTTGCATCTTGAAGATTATGAGAGGGCATTGGTTTTGCGGTGACAGCTTAATCCAGAATGATCTTTTTTGGAATAATTTGAATAAAGATGGTTTTGATGCCGTTATAGGCAACCCTCCTTGGGAAAAAATAAAAATAACTAAGCATGAATTTTTAAAATCATCAGGAATTAAAAGACATTACGGACAAAGTACAGAAGCTTTTATTGGTGATGAATTCCGAGAAAAACAAAATGCAATCGCTAAATATAATAAAAAACTTCTTACAAGATATCCGTCATTAGGATTTGGCGAGCCTGACTTGTATATCGCATTCACTGAGCTTTTTTTCAGGATTTGCAGAAAGGGTGGGGTAATTGTTGCGATCCTTCCTGGTGGTTTTATCCGCTCTCAAGGTTCAAGCTATGTGAGAAATAAACTCATTTCTGAAAGTGAAGATGTAAAAGTTTCAGTGATTGATAATAAAGCAAAGTTTTTTGAAATTGATAGCCGTTTCAAATTCTTAATTATCTCTCTGCAAAAAAAATATGATTCTATTGATTATAGTAAGCAAAATCTACATTTAACTCATGAGAAAGGAAACCTAATTGGTTTAGAGACGTTAGGTAATGTTCATATAGGACGTAAAGCTTTGGCGAATATTAGACCAGACTTTAGTATTCCAGAAGTTAAAAACATTACTGAATGGCGACTATTTTTATCATTATACGATTCAGGCATAAAGTGGGACGATAAACAATCAGGTTGGAATGTTAAATTTAGTCGTGAAGTTGATATGACGAAAGATAAAATAAATTTCCAAAAAACGTTTACACCCAATCATATACCTGTAATCGAAGGAAGAATGGTTTCACAATATCGTTTTGGCTGTAAAGGCTATATATCAGGATCTGGAAGAAGTGCTCTTTGGGAAAGTTACCCCATTGGTAATTCATTAATTAGCCCACAATTCTGGATTGCTAAAAGTAAGCTGTCTTCATTAACGCATGAAAGAATTAAATCGAAAAGAGTTGGATTTTGTGATATTTCAGGCCAAACTAATGAAAGAACCTTCATGGCCGCTTTAATACCAGAAAATGTAGTTTGTGGTAATAAAGTACCAACCATTCTCTTTGATAATGATAACAATAATGAATGTTTATATGTTTGGTTAGCCATAACAAATAGCTTTGTATTTGACTGGGCAATACGCAGAATACTGACCACTACGGTGAACTATTTTTTATTACAAAGCATTCCTTTCCCTCGTATAATTAGGGGAGGCTTACCATGGCATAGTCTTCTTGAAAAAGCACAAGAAATCTCATCGTTAGATAATGTTGGATATTCATATGAAAACTTGTTGAGAATATCTTACTTAAGAGCAGAAATAGATGCAGAAATAGCTATTGCATATGGGCTTTGTATTGAAGATATGGAAGTCATTATGTCTGATTTTCCTTTATTAGATAGAGGTCAAACGCCACTAAAAGGCGAAAAAAAATCTACGATAACTCGTGATTTGATATTATCAACATTAGCGAGAAAACTTGGATTTAATTCAACAACATGGCAGGCCAGAAAGGATGAAGCAACATCGAGTGGTGCTGTTGCTTATATATCTTCTCAGGCCATTTTTAAAGAAGGTAGTATCGTTACTAAAAAGGTTGTCAATAATGACTAATACAGCAAGTCGTGTTTCACGAATTCTTTTTAAAGAGATTGTGGATGGCGATGTAAGAAAAATACATGCAGATTCCAATGATAGCGACTCTGGTGGTGGAGCCCGCGATTTCCGTTTTGGGTCATACTCTGAATTAGAACATATTTTTCATTCTATGTTTCCATCTCCAATACAGGATTATCGCAGAAGAAGTGGTGTGACATCTTTAGTCACTATTTATTCTGGATATTTCTACTGGCAAGATCCTGTGACAGGTCAAACTTTAAGACAGATATCTTATTTCGAACCACCGACCGATGCTCGTCCACAAGAGGGCAGAATTACAAAAATTCACGAGCATCCTTGCTTATCAACTGCCCTTATGCCGAACTCCAGTACAACCAACAGAGTGTTTTTGTTATTAACACAAATGGATGATGGTACGGTTTGGCCCAGCTATGTTGAAGAACGAACATTGAGGTCAGTTGGTCTATGGGCTAATGAAGTAACTACAAAAATGCTTAACTGCATTGATTCTCCCCGTAGAGCAAATCAATCTGTTATTGGTTATTATGATTTTACAACTCATGATAGATATTGTAATTGATAATATTTAAGGCCATTACACAATGGCCTTCATTCTAATGCCCGTGATTTTAAAGGAAGAATATAATGATTAACGTTAAGCAATCAGCACTAAACTTAAAGTATGTTTGTTCATTTTTTTTAAAAAATCTTATTTATAGCGTTTTTTTCTTATTAATATTATGTACAATTTCTTATTTAATTCCTGAAAAAACAATAGGCTTTTATATTATATCTACATGTTGCATTTTAGCAGCACTATTGATTGTAGTTTTATGGAAACTTGATGAATCATTTAAAGAATTAAATGATTGTCTTCTTTTCTTTTATGCGGCCTATTTAGCTTTAAATAAAATCTTGGTGCCTAATGATACTTATTTAAAACTACCGGTTAATGTATCTTTCCAAGATCTTTGGAATGGGGATAATAAAATAGAGTATTTCAACCTATTAGTACTTTTCCTTGTAGCTATTTGTACATTAGGAAAAGCAATAATAGCCTATCGTACATTTAAATCAAAATATAAAGAAAAACCTTAGCCTATTTTTGATAATGTTCTTTAATTGCGTCAATCATCTCAATAATAAAGACAGGTAAAATAACAATACCTGTCACGCCTAAAAATAATGGAATTATATTTGGAACGCATATAGCTATAACAAGTAACACGGCAAAATGGCATCTCAAGTCTTTATTCAAATTGGTTTCTTTTGGCATAATTTATCTCCTCAGTAATTAACAGTTAAATTAATAACTGCACAAAATTGGAATGTCAAATATTTAAATAAAGCAAGAGCTAATTTATAGAAGCGGTTGCACCGTTCTATAAAGCTCTTGCATTTCTTGCTTCCTTTCAGTCAGACAATAAAAGAAAATCAAAACAATCAAGCCTATAGATTGACAAAAAACTCATTCATTATATAAGTGGTATATAAAGCATATGGATTATGCTTACCAATTAATATCATATAAAATGGAGTTTATATGCATAAGATAAATTATACAGATGATATAGATCTATCCAAAATTTCCCGCCGTGGTAGTTTTGATAAAAGTAAATTACCTTCAGAAGCAGTAAGAAGCTATTGTGTCAGTGTCCGTTTGAATATTGAAGAACTGCAACTCCTGAATATTAAGCGAGGCTCTTATAAAAAGGGAGAGTGGCTTCGAATGGCTTCCCTTCAAAGGTTACCTCCGGCTATACCAGCGATTAATACCAAAGCATGGAAAGCTTTAACTGAAATATCACAAAAACTAAATCGCATTGCGGCCCACATAGATGGTAAGAGTAAAGATAGTCACCTTACTCATACAGAGCTTTTCGCTGTGAAGCGACAACTGGAAGAGCTTCGCACGAATCTTTTAAGTGACAGTATATGGAGCCTCCCGAATGAAGGGTATGCGAAAAATTCGCAGGGGTAAGAACTTTGCTGGTGTGGTCCAATACGCATTGAAACCGGGAGCACATCATAAATGCGATCCAGTCGTAATCGGGGGCAATATGCTGGATGACACGGCCCATGAACTGATTGCTGAATTTGATGGCACTAAACAACTTCGCCCAGATGTTCAGAAACCGGTATGGCACAACTCGCTTCGCTTACCTGATGGTGAATCATTATCGAATGACCAATGGGTAAGGATAGCTGACGACTACATGAAGAGGATGGGATTCAGTGATACTCATGTTCGTTGCTATGTGCTTCATGACGATCCGGCTGGTCAGCACATACACATTATCGCAAGTCGCATAGACCTCAATGGAGGGAAGCTCTATTTGGGTAGGAATGAAAACCTTATCAGCACACGGATCATTAGTGAACTCGAAATCGCTCACGGTCTGACAGTGACCAAGCCAGCCCCTTCCATTACACCAAAGCAACAGAAGCGAAGAAAAGTTTCCCGTAATGAACAGATGCTTTCAGAACGGACTGGCCTTCCCTCCCCTAAAGAAGCTCTACAACAGATACTTGATAAAAGTTTGGCAGATACACCTGATCTTTTAACTTTTATAAAACGACTGGAGGAAGCTGAAGTCGGCTGGACGGCTAACATTGCTTCTACCGGTAAGATGAACGGCTTCTCATTCGAATACCGCGATATCGCTTTCAAGGCATCCAAACTTGGAAAGGCATACTCTTGGGTAAATCTTCAAAAGCAGCTTAACTACAACCCAGATCACTTAGAAGCTCTGCAGGCTATAAAGGAAGCTATCCCTGCTCCTGCTTCTGCTTCTGCTTCTGCTTCTGCTTCTGCTTCTGCTTCTGCTTCTGCTTCTGCTTCTGCAAAAGATGTTGCAACAACGGATATTCCAAGGGAAAGCATAAGTGATAAAATTGTCGAACTGGAACTACGGCTCAGAGAAGACAAACGGAATGAAATCGTAGAAAAGATTCTTCAAAAAAATGCCGTCAAAAGGCAAAAGCATCTCAGGCTCATCGGCTGGATTCCATTTATCAGAAGGTTCATAGAGCTTCTGCGAAGCTATGGTAAGAGCATTCTTCATAAGACCCCTACAAACTTCTCAGAAGTCTATTCAACACATCATCTAAAACCTGCAAGAAAAATTCGTTTATAGACAGTCAATTACCCTCCCCCCCTCGTAAACGCACTCTATTACAGAGTAATAAATTTGTGTTTAGTCAAGAAATATTGATCGTTATTACAGATCGATAATGCAATTATGATAGTCTATATCTATCAAGTAACAATCATCGATCGGTACAAGCAATTTTACTAAAGCGAGCCGGTCATCGAGAATCCCTACAAACAGCATTTAATCTTCCAGATTGGGATAGCTATGAAAAACGAAATAATAAAGTGTCCATTTTGCTTTAAAGAGAGCCAGTTCGGAGTACGTGTCTGCACTGGCTGTCACGCAACAATTAACTATGGTGTTGTTTCACCGTGGCTTGCTTTACTAATAGGAATTGTGCTGTTAGCGATTGCTTTCCTCATATTCGCTATCAGTCAAAGTTTTATATTAACTGTCGTTATCTATTTTGCCTCAGCAATTTTTTTAAGATTTTATTTACGCAAGAAATTTGCGCACAGAGCCGTTTTCACACATAAAAGCTAACCCTGTCCAAATATAATAAGGAAGATAAAATGAAAATAATTATTGTCACCTCCTTTTTCATTGCAATATTTTCAATTTCTGGCTGTTCAACATCAGGGAACCAGAACCTTAAAAACGAAACACCACAAAGCCTCCAGTCAAAGATCATTAAAAACAAAACAACTAAGACTGAATTACTCACTAAGTTAGGTGAGCCTGATACAAGAACCACACTCGATGACGGAAATGAGCAATGGAAATATTTCATGTCTAACAATCAGTTCAATGCAACGACTTTCATTCCTGTTGTGGGGCTGTTTACTGGCGGTTCTCAGACTCAGTCTAAAACTCTTGAGATCGACTTCAAGGGAGAGACCGTAAATAAATGGACTTTCTCCTCTGATAACAACAACACCAAAACTGGTATTCTTAATTAATTATTTTTGGATAAGAAAATGAAAATATACTCAATCCTCACAGTTATTCTTACCTCATTTCTTCTAACCGCATGTAACAGTGAACCATCGCAAGACGATATATACAATGCTTTCAAAAGTGTTGTAGATAAATCAAATGCCAGTATGAAAGCTTTTGATTCAAGAGTTTCAGAAAAGGATCTTTTAAGAATTGATTATGTGAAGAAAGTTAGCTGCACAGAAGAAGCAAACAATGTTTATAACTGCATTGTCGATGCCTCTATTAGTAATATGAAACAGACAAAGCCTGTTAAGCTTGTGAAAGCAGATGGTATCTGGAAAGAAGTTCAGTAGTAGCCTGTATCACTAAGTCTTTTTTTAGCCCCTGCTTAGGGGCTTTTTATTGCCTATAACCTGACGGTTATTACGCGAACTTCATGGGTTAACTCTTTCTCAATTACTTTCATTTCATATTGTGCTCTGACAGTAGCATAGATTTCCTCTGCTTTTTCTTGATTGTTATCTATGTAATTAACAAGCGAGTTTAGTTCCCTAATAACTCCTTCTTTGTTATTTAATCGTTGTAGAAGATTGCTTGTCAGACTTTTGTATACCGAGCTAAACATAGTCATTATGTTATCAATATTACGATTGGATTTGGAATAAATCCTTTTAGGGTAAAAATATTTTAAATGGTATCCCACAAAAATTAAGTAAAGTTGATATGAGAAACTTTTATCTCCGGGCTGGTACCGTTTTGAGATATATTTATCAATTATAATGATAAGTTGCTCTTCCAGAGTAAACTCTGAATTGATGATGTTTTTGTCCATAAAATGCATCCTTGCATAATTGAAATAGTCATCCTGACCATATATTTATATTTATCGTATTTATTTAACTTGTCAATAGGTGTAACCTATCAACTATTATTTTTTATTAAATGGTCTATTCAATTGTTCCATAGTGAGACCATGTCTATAAGCATTATACTGCCAATAGCTAAACTGCTCTTTGTATCTATTGTTCTGTTTTTTTAACATTTCATTTTCGGCTTTAAGATTTATTATTTGTTGTGCCGCAATCGTTAAGTTAGCTGGCTTTTTAAGGCCAGATTTTTTCAAATTAGACAAATTTTTCTTTGTTCTATATGCTTCAACAACTTCATCATGAGCACTTAGAGATTGCCTTGTGATAGTTCTGTTTAGATTCTTATAAACTGATTCACATAAATCGCTCCATGTGATTTTACCGTCCCAAGTCAGTATAATGTGTTTAATTGCCTTTATTTCACTCCTGTTTAAATGTTTTGCCATATGCATCTCCTGTTTCAATTATTCAATAGTTTATTAATTCTTTCCAAATTTTTTTTGTGGTGTTGCAACCATTTGTCTGCACCATAATCACCATTTTCATAAGCGATCTGAGTTATTCTCTTTAATTGCATTACTTTCTCTCGGACAGATTGCAGTCTAATTCTATCTACTGAGTTAATGTCCGGTGTTTCATTATCACATTCAATAAGATGATTAATTTTTGCACAAGGCTTGATTAAATAATTATGTACACAGTAACCAAATTCAGTTAAGTGTATTGCACCTTGATTAAGGTTATCAAAATCAATTGTCAATTCATTTGTGGGTATTGACTCCCTTTGACAGTAATTACTCCTATTCAATTTAATAGCTTTGATTTTATCTAACATATCTTCTTCCGACACATGGTTATAAACTCTGTTCTGATTCGCATTGATACGACCAGACCATTTAGCTATATCCAGTTCAGACATTTCACCATAATGGGCTATTGTGTTTAAAAGGTGCCGTGGCTGGTGTGAGCGAATAAGTAGTGGTTTACCTTCATCATCATAATATCCATATCGGGAAAATATATTTTTATAATTCATCTCATAGCTTTTTTTTCTTTGTATGTCACTGAAAAAGAAACTTTTAGTAGGTTTGTAAAATGTGAAAATTGAAGTCATTCTTGATAAAGAAAATTGATCAGTATTGAGCAAGCATAAAGCATTACTAAATTTTATGGATTTTTCTTTATCATACCATGGAAAATCTCTGCTAAAATTAGAACTAATAATTTCCCACAAATTACTCAATGAATAGTTGTAATCATTGTGGTTTAAGAAACTTTTCCCACCATCCAAACTCGTTCTTTTAATTTTTAAAACACATGATTTATGATCAAATAAATTATACCCCAGTGCATGGCAAACTTGTACAACGGTCAATTTAGCTTTTTCATCAACTGTTGGGCAAAGCTCATGTCGGTAAAATTTATCCGGGTGCTTTTCGCACCAGTGAGCAAGTGCTCTTGCATTTTGTGATAAGGAAAGTAATCTTCTAATCGCTTTCTTTGCAACTGGTATCATAACCCGTGGAATCCATTTGATATTAGGGCCATACCCTTTTACCGAATAAAATCTCAAACCATATCTTTCGATACCCTTGCCATCTATTTGTGTAATCTCACAATCAGCAGGTAAGGCTAAAATTTCAGAAATTCTGCTCGGACAACAAAGTAGAAGTGCAAATACTGAACTGGTGAACTTATCCCTTGGACTCAGTAACTCATCATTTTGAGAAAAAATATCAGCAATAGCGAGCAATGCTTCTTCATCTGGTAACTTATCGCTTCGGTGATAATCCTCAATCTCAGGAAGATAATTGTTTTTGACTTTCTGTTTTACATGGTTTTTCCATGAGATATATCCTGACTTCACAAGATTATGTTCACACAGAAACTTTGATATTTTTTCAAGCTGTATTCCACATTTAGCCAAAACGTTACCTTCAAAATATTTACTCCCGATCTGCATTGCCTCATCGAAAACAACGGCTGTAACATTATAAATGAGACCAGTGTTCTGAACCTGCAAAAGGGCCTGTTCGAGACATCGCAAGGCCATCATAATAACCCCATAATTTTTTAATGGTTTCAATGTGTGTTGATATCTGATATATGCTTTCGCAAAATTGATATAATCTTCGTGCATTGCATCAATGGAATCAAAGATTTTATTTCCAATCCCTATTTTTCTAAATGTGACATATCCTTTCCAGGCATACTGCTCCCAATCCTGAGTTTGGGTTAGTCCGGACAGTTGATAGCGACAAAATTTTATGAACTCATTATAATTTTCTTCTACAAGAATATGTTTTTTTGATTTGAACAAAATAATATTATTCATAGTTGATTCACCTCACTGCGATCAATCGGAATAAAAAACATACATTGATTGCAAGGAAATCCTGAATTCTGACTCTGGCATCTACTTGAAGAAAAAAATTTGAAATGACTACTCTTTTTCGATTTGATTCCGTTCATAAAAATATCAGCGACAAATGACAATTGTTCTGAAACAGCGGAATCAATCCTTTCAACACTGTCAGCATGATTTTTAATATAAATCCCCGCACTTGAAGTAGATGAATGATCCAATAATTCAGCTATAGTATTAACATTATGCCCATTCTTAGCCAGCATAGTTGCTATTGTATAACGAAGCCTACGAGGAGTAATATTTAGTATCGAACCGGTACGGTTGGATATTACATTCCCATTATTAACAATACTTTTCAATGCTACATTAGCAATTGTAGGCTTCGCATATAATTTATTATATTCCAGAAGAATTGAACCTGTTATGGATAAATCTGAGAGTTTTTCCTCATTTAAGAAAATAGGAACTTCTCGTTTAGAATAATCATCAAGAGTTTTTCCAAGAGCTTGCTCAACAAGTTTCACTGATTGATTAGCTTGCAATTGAACAATTGATGCAACCTCTGATATTATTGCAAGTTCTCGATATCGTAGTTCTTTACCCCGTTGTTTTACTCGTGGCACTGAAATTACATATTCTACTTTGCCATTATCTAAGTTCTTTTGTAGAAGGTCTTTATATTTCAACATAACTAACTGCTGAGGTCTTCTACCTGTAAGACTGATCAATAGTGATATTGCATAATGTGGCAGTGACAGTTCACCTTTTCTATATGCATGATTCATAGCCTTAATCAAAGAAGTATGTTCTTCTTTATTTAATGGTCCCTCTGTTGGATCATCTTGAAGCACAGACTGACCAGATTTTTTTATTTTTAGGTCCAAATGCTTTAACAGTTCTACCGCACTTTCATCTATTCCCGGATATCCTAACTCAAACCATTTAATCAAAAATGGTCGTAAAACGCGAAATGATGCTGAGGCTTTTGATAATTTCTTATTTTGATATTCAATTAGAACCTTATCATCAATATGAGTAGGAGATAGTTTACGGATAAGACTCTCCATATTTCTAACAATATTTTTCACATACAAATAGCTGTTGCTATTAAAATAATATTGTACTGTATATACAAACCCACAAACCAAATTTTCGTTCATAGCATATATTAAGTTTGTAAGATTGATTCCGTTATTTTCAATCGAACTGACGATTTTATGTTCATGCAAAGACATTTTATCAGATTTATTTTTAATTAAATTATTCATCAAATTCTCCTTTGAATAGTTGCTCTTGTTGTTCAAGTGCAGTTTTTTTCGATAGCTCATAAATATGCCTGCGATTATAAATCATTGAAGTTTCTGAACCCGGTCGCCATCCCATGAGATAAGAACGGATTTGTTGCTCTTTTTCATCGGATATGTCCTGATTCTTGTCTATTGCTTTCGAAAACTCATAATTCCATGTATGTCTGAGTTTGTGACCTGTCAATCCCCCTAGAAGTGAGGAGGATTGACGAACAACACTCACCACTTTGTGATATGAAGAAAATGAAATAGGTTGCCCTTGAGTTTTTCCTTCCTTATAAGTAATAAACAGGAAATCATGTTTGTTAGAATTTTTTATGTTTCTTCGATCATTCAGAATATAATCTGAAATTTCAAACATGAGCTTTTTATCAGCAATTAATTTCCTCTCACAAGTTTTAACTAAAGGCTGATACACTCGCGGATCTGTTTTATCATTTGCTCTTCTTCTTATTGCAATTGTCGATTCTGCAAAATCTATATCACCAATTCGCAGATTCAAAAGTTCACCTGCTCTCAGGCCAAAGCAGTGTAATAGCAGGAATATTAGATTGTTTCTTTTTTGCACTTTTTCTGAAAAAGGATTTAATTTGCTACCCGGTGCAAGAATGCTAAACAAAGAATCCAATTGTTCATTATTTAAACTTTTTTCTATATCCATATTATATTTATCATTATTTCTCGGTTTCTTTCGTTTTATGTTGTTAATGAAATCTAAAATATATTTGAGAGTATCCTTCTGTCCTGTATGAGAAAGATGTATTTTGCACAGCCATTCCAGATAGTTAGCTATGGTTGTTATCCGAAAGTACTTAGTTGGTTTTTTGACATTTGAACTTCTAAAATTATCATTCTCGCCATCTCGAAAATTGAATGAAGTGAATTCGATCAAATCTTCAATTTCATGAGGAGCCAGAAATATCCTTTTCTGAATTCTTTCATCAATATTGATATTTTTTCTCATAAAGAATCGATATAACAATGAAATGCTCCCAGCGATAACCTTCATTGTTGATATAGACTCTGACCGATTCCTGACTTGTGTTGTTATATACAAGTTTGGATAATACAATGGCTCACCAGTATCTTTATTTACAACATGACAATATCTCTCACCATTTTCGAACATAAAAGAATCCACACAAATACTGCACATATTTTCCTCCTAAACTTTACAAAAAGTATAATTCCAATATATTAATAATAAGCATTTCGTAGATTTACAAATTTATTTGGATCGATTAAGCCATTTAGTTAAATTAAAACAGTGAGATAGATGTTTATTCCTGTCAAATTATCATCTGGTAGATCTAGTTTATATTATGTACACCTAATACTTCGAAACCTATCTCACTGCATTGCTAATAAACGGCAACCAAAATAATGTAAACTATTTTGTAAGGTTTTAAGCTAAAATATGGAGTAAAACTTTACATTTTTACAAAAGAGTTCTCAGACCAATATGGTATTGGATTAATCGCTTTGAAAGACTTTTCATTTCTACAGGGCATTTAATTAGTGAGAACCATGTTTCATAGACATAAAACTGTTCGAAAATATTAAGCTCAGAGATCGAATCTAACGGTTCTCTTAGATTCCCCACTAAATACTGGCTTAACCAGTAAACAATCTTTCTGTTAAACTCATTATCAGGTAAATCGTAAATCGCTCCGGGTTCGAAAATTTCACAAAAAAGTTCCTGACCCAGATTACACATATGGTTATCTTCACTCACAAATTCTTCGATATTCATAACATGTCTCCCCAAATAAACTAAGCAACATTATTTCGACTTGTTTCGATAACTGATTGAATCCACTCGTCAACTTCACTCTCGACAAAAGCAACGGCACGAACACCGATCTTAACGGGTGCCGGAAACCGACCTTCACTGATCAGACGATAGACCCAGGCTTTGCCGAAACCAGTTCGTTTCAAGACTTCTGGTAAACGAATTAAGCTTTGATTGATTGTATTCATTTGGCTGTCTCCTCCGTTTCGTTACGGAGATATTAGCCACACAGATTTGTATCTATGAAGGGAATGCTGATAACTGAAAAGTTAGATGAGGGAAGAATGAAAGGAAATTCCGGGGAAGAAAAATATTTACGCCCTCCCCTTGACAATTAACATGATGATTTACAACTAGAAAGAGCCTAGTTCCGAAATCGGTATGTTGAGGAGATGGCTGTTTTTGCTGATAAAATGTTCCAGACTACGGGTTGTTTCTCCACTCAATGACTTCTCTGCAACAGGCCTGTCTGTATCTTTAATGTGATCTTCTCCTCTGATCTCACTTGTAAAGTCGGGATACAAGACACGAGACAAGACCATATTTGAGATTTTTACTTTTTTAAATTTTGCCCAAATCAATAGATCTATCATTGGGATAATATTGTAATCGACAAGTTTTCTTATTTTTGCAAGTCCAATTTTTTCTGTTTTGACTGGCTCAATTTCATATTCTTTCCTAAGATCTGGTAGCATCGTTTGTAAGGCTGTTATAATTTCTTCATCGCTGGATAAGCCTAAATCAAAGGAAACATACATCTTGCTACTATTTTGGTTTAGAAAAAAGTCTCTCATAGTTTTTGTTATTGGTTTCTTTTTCAACTCTTTTTTGAAATCACCATTTTCTTCAAAAAAATCCATGCTAAACATTATTAACTTGTTCTCTAATTTTTTTATATCACCAAAGCTAACCTGCGCAACATGCCTTTGCCCCTTGCCAAAATGACCATGATTATTATCTCGTCTGCTTAAAATAGGATTGCCTTCCAGGATAGACCTTAAATTTTGATTATCATCTTCCCATCCAAAATTTACACTGTCGAAAATCGCTTCTCTAAATGCAAGCTCAGTATGCAGTTCTTTGATTGTAAGTGATTTTAACTGCTCATAGTTTTCGAGACTAAACCAGCTTTTTAATTCTTCATAAGGGCTTACTACTTTCATTAATCCCTCCACTGTATTCAAAGCTTGAATGAGTTAATACTGCTTATTTAAAGTAATTCTCCCTTAACAAGGTTGATAAGGGAGAGCGATTAATTAACTACTTATTCATAGTTAAGTTTTTTTAAAATCAAATGGTGAAACTTGTCGTATTCTAAGGAGGTCAAGGTAATCGGCCCACCACTGCAACATAAGCTTTCTCTCATCAAGGTGCTCTGCTTTATGTATGTAGGCAGCACGAACTGAGTTCCGCTCCTGATGGCTCATTTGCCGTTCAACAGCATCTTTCGACCACAAGCCGGATTCAATCAAGGCACTACAAGCCATAGCTCTGAATCCATGTCCACAGACCTCCACGGTTGTGTCATAGCCCATAGACCTCAAAGCCTTGTTTACCGTATTTTCACTCATAGGCTTTCTGAAATCATGGTCGCCAATGAAAACAAGTTCATGATCACCGCTGATCTCTTTAATTTCCATCAACACAGCCAATGCCTGACAACTCAAAGGAACAAGGTGTGGAGTTCGCATTTTCGAACCACGGTGCGAATGTTTTACTCCGGGTAGTGGTTCTCGTTCAGCGGGAATAGTCCACATTGCATTCTCGAAATCGATTTCCGACCATCTTGCGAATCTGAGTTCACTGGAACGAATGAAAATGAGCAATGTCAGCTTTACGGCTAACTTCGTGAGTTTTCTACCCTTGAAACTATCAATTCGTTCTAAAAGTTCTGAGAATCGTTCGAATGGCAAAGCTGGCCTGTGGACTCTTTTAGCTACCGCAATAGCTCCTGCCATCTCCTGGGCAGGGTTGTAATCTATCAGCCCATTCTGGACAGCATATCTCATTACTGCCGTTGTTCTTTGCTGTAAACGGGAAGCAACTTCCAGTCGCCCAGAAGCTTCAACAGCCTTGATAGGGGCAAGAAGATCTCTGGTATTAAGTTCGGATATTTTTCTTTTACCAATAGCAGTAAAGAGACCATCTTCCATGCTTTTTAGAACTCTTTCGCTGTGGGAATCTGACCATTTCCTTTTACAGGCAGTATGCCAGTCCCTTGCAACAGCTTCGAATGTCAGGGCTTCGCTCTGCTCGATCTTGTCTGCTTTTTTCTTCTCGGAAGGGTCGATACCATCAGATACCAACTTTTTGGCCTCATCTCGTTTCCTGCGAGCTTCACCAAGAGAGACCATTGGATAAACACCCAATGCTAAAACTTTTTGTTTGCCCTCGAAACGGTATTGGAGTCGCCAGTATTTTGAACCATTGGGGTTGATCAGCAGGTGCATACCCTGCCCATCAGTAAGTTTGAAGGGTTTGTCAGAGGGCTTGGTAGTCCTAACTTTGATATCCGTGAGAGCCATCAGTTGATACCTCCAGTGTTGGTACCAAAATCAATCGAACCGGGAATACCATCAGTTATACCATCATCAGTTGGTATATGTTCAAGGAATTGAGTAGACGTGGACAGACTAAGAAAAGCCAGAACTCTGCTTAACTTACTGTTTTTATGGACTAAAGCAGACGTTAGTAGACTGAAAAAAAGCTTTGTATGGTGCCGAAGGCCGGACTCGAACCGGCACGTATTTCTACGGTTGATTTTGAA